>Ga0224524_1000849_pt1 | contig 10331 bp, 6 predicted proteins | sample CFST75metaG_FD_179895 | JGI IMG/M metagenome (GOLD analysis project Ga0224524, IMG submission 179895) | Peat soil microbial communities from Stordalen Mire, Sweden - C.F.S.T75 | ecosystem: Environmental > Terrestrial > Soil > Wetlands > Peat | place: Sweden: Norrbotten County, Stordalen Mire... | reverse complement strand
TAGCAGTAAAAGTTATTCGTCCGGAAATAAGTAACAACAGGTCAGCTGTTGAACGGTTTATCGACAGAGATATAAATATTGGCAAACAGCTCTCTCATGAAAACATTGTAAGAACTATTGAATCAAAATTTATCAATGGCATGTATTTTATTGTAATGGAATATGTTGAAGGAACTGATTTATCAAAATACCAGAAAAAAAATGGGCAATTCAAAGCTGAAACTGCCTGCGAAATCATAATTCAGACATTAGGCGGTCTGGAATTTATGCATAATCATAATGTTGTTCATAGAGATATCAAACCTGAAAACATCCTCCTCTGTCAGACAGCAGCCGGGTTAATTCCTAAAATTTCAGATTTCGGCCTTGCAAAAAATCTTATGACATCAAAGATGCTGACAAAATTTTTTGAGACAGCTGGTACTGTTCCATATATGCCGCCTGAACAGATAATGGATTTCAGGAGCGCAACTTTTGTGTCCGATATTTTTTCACTGGGAGCAAGTCTCTATTTCATGTGTACCGACAAATATGTAAGAGATTATCCATGGAATAAGGACCCCATAAACGTGAATCTGGATGAGAAAAGCATAGTTCCGGTTGAGGAGCGCAAAGCTGATATTCCTCCTGCCATTGCCCGGGTAATTAATGCATCGATACAGTATAATCCGGTTAATAGGATAAGAACAGCCGGAGAAATGAAGCAAGCTTTGATAGCGGCTATTAAATGACATTGATAACAGGATAAACAATGGAAAAGAATTCATTTGAACTTGTACATCTTCTTGGAACAGGCAGTTTTGCCCAGACATGGCAAGCCCGTATCATTGATCCCGTTTTAATTGAAGAATGGGGAAGCGAGGATGTGGCCCTGAAGATCCCGATTGACACAAAAAAAATGCTGGTTTTGTTGAAAGAATTGGAAATAAATGGAATACTTAACATTAACCTTTCCGAAAAAGATGGAGAACACATAATTAAATATCTGGGACCTTATTCATTTGAGGGCAAGGTGGTAATGGTTATGAAATATGCGAAAGGAGGCAGCCTGCGTGACCTCATGGGAAAATTATGGAAGAAAAAAATCCTGTCCCCTTCTCAGTGTGTTGAAATTTCAATGGGTATTCTGAAGGGTCTTGAAGTTCTTCACAGGAATATGATTGTACACAGGGATATCAAACCGGAGAATATTCTCATCGACGATAATCTGCCAAAAATTGCTGACTTGGGTATCGGACGTTTGCTCCATTCAAATGAAATGGCCGATTCAATGGTTGGAGCTTTGTATTATATGTCGCCCGAAGTGCTTTTCCGGAAGGAGGGTGCTTCCTTTAATACAGATTTATGGTCGCTGGGGATTACTATGTATGAGATGTTATATGGAAAGTTTCCGTTCAATATAACACATGATATGCCGCAGGGAGAAGTACTTATTCAGATCCGTGAAGCTCCGGTTGAATTTCCCCCAAATGATCAGATTCCCGAGTGCCTAGTATCAATAATTGCAAGATCGCTGGAGAAAGATCCGAAAAAAAGATACCAAACAGCCTCTGAGATGTATGAGGATATGCTAGATTGTGCAGAGAACAGAAAGTTAGCAAATGATGAAATAATTAAAAACGTTCAGCTAAAAGTAAATACATCATATGACATTCATGAGGTAGAGACATTAATCAATAAACTGTTAAAAAAATATCCTGATGACTGGAGGCTTTATTCGGGAATGGCACAGATGTATAATAAGCATAATCTGTGGAAAAAAGCCATTGAAGAATATAAAAATGCCATCAGCAAAGCTGAATCAAATGCAATGTTATACTTTGAAATCGCCATTACTTATGAAAAACTATGTGATACAAACAATGCACTTGAATGTATAAACAAAGCGATTTACATTGGACTTCCACCTGCCATTCAGAAAAAAGCCCAGTCTCTGGCAAAGAACTGGAATACGAACGCACCAACCATACAATTGTGAAGCCATGAATGTCAAGCTTGAAAAAAATAATAAAGATATCAGTGCCGGGCAAGTTGATAATTTGATGAAGAGTTGCCAGGAAGATGTTTTCGACCTGGTTAAAAACATCGGCATTGCCAAACAAAAGTTCGAGGAATCGAAAATTCAAAACGAAGGTGAGACCCGGAAAATATTGCTGGGTTTTCTGAGTATCGCAGATTCTTTTAAGAGCAGATTCGATGAGCTTGAATTAAAGAAGAAAGGGCTGACCGAAGAGACTTTGAGCTGGATATCTAAATTTAATATTACCTACAAAAAGCTGTTGAATACGATCAGGGAATGCGGAATTACTCCTATTGTAGTTGCTCCCGGCGAAATTTATAATGCTGAACTTCATAATGCAATAGAAGTCGAGGAGCACTCCGACAAGAAAGACGGGACTATTCTTCAGGAAATATATCAGGGATACTTTTGGCACGGAAAAGTCCTTCGTCCGAGCGATGTAAAGTTATCCAGAAGCAAGAAACAATAGCTATATTATTATAAACAAAATATTTAATTGAAATGGGTAGAAGAATTGGAATAGATCTTGGCACTACAAATTCCGTGATTGCCGTTGTTGACGTCGGCGGACCAAGAATATTGCATAACAAGGAAGGGGAACCGATGACTCCATCGATCGTAAGTGCCAAGGATGGTGAAATTATAGTTGGGACACCGGCAAAAAGGAGACTGCCTATTGCTCCTCAGGATACCATATACTCTATTAAACGTATCATGGGCAGAGCCTTCACGGACACAGAAGTGGTAAAAACCATGAAAGAAGTATCCTACAAGATTGTTGAGCCTTCCAGGGGCACCAAGGATAAGGCACATGTGATCATGGGAGGAATCGAATATTCTCCTATTGATATTTCTTCCATGATCCTTGCAAAACTTAAAAAAGATGCGGAGTATGTTCTGGGAGAAGAAGTAACACATGCTGTCATTACGGTTCCGGCCTATTTTAATGAGATCCAGAAATTTGCTACCAGGGAGGCGGGCAGAAAGGCAGGGCTTACTGTGATGCGTATATTGGATGAACCTACAGCTGCAGCCATTTATTATTCTATTGAAACCAATGCCGGAGAACCAAAAACCATACTGGTTTATGACCTTGGAGGCGGAACTTTTGATATATCGATCCTTACTGTTGCTGCAGGACTTATTTCACCAATGGGATTGAAGGGAGATATGTGGCTTGGCGGTGACGATTTTGACCAGGTTATTGTTAATCATGTTATTGAAAGGATTAAATCAGAAAAGGGGATCGATCCTACAAAAAATATGAAATTTCTTGCCAAGCTTAAACAGGATGCGCAAAAAGCCAAGGAGGAGCTTGGTGCTTCAAAGTCGGCAGATATTGTAATAGACTATCTGAAAAATGCTGATGGAGAGAATGTCGACTGTGAAATCCAGATCACAAGAGAACAATTCGAACAGCTGATTGATCCTATTATTAAGAAAACACATGACATGATCTCTATGGCGCTTGAGTCCGTCAGCCTTAATGACTCAGATATCGATTTTGTGGTAATGGCCGGCAATTCAACGCTGGTACCTAAGATCCAGAATGATATTGAATTGAGATTTGGGAAAGATAAAGTTAAAAGAATCATTCATCCGAAGCAATGTGTCGCTCTTGGTGCTGCTATTGCTGCCGGACTTGCTGCTGGAATAAGTTGCCCTGTTTGTAATCAGCTTATTACAGACGAAAATGAAACTATCTGCAGCAATTGCAACACATCGCTGGAGGCTGTTGCCCAGAATGAAATAACATGTAATTACTGCGGGAAGAACACTCCTGCCGATCAGAACACCTGCAAGCATTGTAATAAACCACTGGCTGTCATTCCGGAAAGCAGCGTAGCCCCGTATAATTTCGGGATACAAAGCGAAGGTGACAAATTTAATATTTTCATCAGGAAGGGAGATTCCTATCCCACGCCCGCCGATAAGATAGTAATGCAGACATTTTTCACCCGGTTCTTTAATCAAAGGTGCGTTTCGATCCCGGTCTTCGGAGGTGAACATACCGACGTTGCAAGCAATAACGAAAAACAGGGTGAAGCTGTTGCTATTCTTCCATCCAACAGTCCCAAGGATACTCCGATACGGATTAAGCTATGGCTGAATAAAGATGGTATTTTCGACCTTACCGTTCACCTGTCGACCGGTGAAGAGGTTCCGGCTTTCATTCTTAGGGGAGAGGCCGACCAGAGAGCTGTAGAGCTCCTGATAAGTATAGAGCAGAAAGTATTCAGCAAAGGAACGACTCTTGATAAGGAAAAGAAAAAAGGCATTGAAAAATTAATGGATGAGATGTTGAAATGCATCTCCGACAAAAATTACGAGAATGCTGAAAATACGGCCGGCGAGATTCAAAAACTAATCGGCGATGAGAATGATTCGGCGGCAGCCAATATGCTCTCATGGGTCAATTTCATAATGAACCGTTACGGCTGGTTATTAGGCGAAGATATAAACAGATTCATTGAATATAAAACCTCATTTGAAAGTGCAATAAAGCGTAATGACTCAACCCTGATAAAGCAGATTTCGGAAGAATTCAATAAATTCTTCAACAGCCTTATAGTTATCACTGATACTGAGTCAAACCAGCCTATCCCCACTGAACTGGGCACCTTCTTCATCATCGAAAGCATGATCAATCAGCTCCTGCAATTTGATCCGGTGAAAGGGAACAATTTCGCAGGCGAATATGATGTCATACTTGAAGCAATGAAAAGGAATGATATCTCGGTACAGGTCAGAGCTCAGAATTTTATGACTGAACTGATGAAAGAATGTGCCAAAATACCAGGAGATGGCATTGAATGTCCTAAATGTAAAATGATAAATGCCCGTGGAGTTACACTCTGCTCGAATTGCGGTACAAATCTGCTCATAGTTCATAATTGATTAAACCAAAGAATAGTGATACTACCATGAAAGACCCTTTGCATATAGAAAAGAATGCCTATGATATCCTTGAGATACCTGAAACTGCTGATAAGAAGACAATAGAAGCTGGCTATAAAAATGCAGTAATGAGGCAAACCCAGGATGCGGTCCCGGCCAGGAGTACCCTTATCGATCCGACTGACAGAGCATTGGTAGATATGTTTATTTACAGGGATGATTATTTAAGTCTTCTTGGAATATCCGATGCAGAACAAAATCATTTAAGGATCGACAGACCTGCAGTGTTCCGGAAGCTGGACGAACTAAATAAAAAAAACTTCCCTGAAATTGGCCCACAGACTTTCTGCATGGCCGTTCTGTTATACTGGTGGGCAATAAATGAGGAGGAGTATTACTGGAGCATTAAAACCGGCAGCAATACCCGCAAGTCCGTTGCCGGATCTCCGAATATCGAAATTCTGTGGCAGCAAAATATTGCCTATTGGGTAAGCATAATAAATTCAGAGAATGCAGTTCTTGCCTGGCTGAATAATAAAAACTATTACAACACGGTATTCAATGCAGAGAAGGCAAAAGCAATCTGTCAGAAGCTGAAAATTGAAATCTCCAGGATTTTTGACAGGTATATTCAGCATAACCAGGAAGCCGGTGATAAAGACAGAGTGGAAATGTACCGGGCTCTTGAGCTTAGCTACAACACCGACCTTGATACTGCTGCCAGGATCAGGGAGATTGGATTTAAAAAAGAGGTCAACGGCAGGTCTTTTCCCATTTATTGCGGAAAGCTTATGCTTCAGGAAATGGACCAGCTTGGGTTTATCCGCACTCAGCTTGACGTGCTTAAACAAGCCTATGTAAAGGATAACAGGATTATAAAGATCATTGAAAAAGTTGCCATCAGCCTCTCAGAGTACCATTATATTACGCTTATGATCAATAATAAGGACTATGATGGCGCCCTAAGAACAATAGAGGGCCTTTCAATCTTCGAAAGATCAAGGGAGGAAGTTATCAATATCCATGCAACTGCCCTGTTCGAAAAGGGGAAAAACCGAATGGAATCCGACATGACCGAGGAGGCAATTGAATTGTGGAAAGAGGTCCTGAATATAAATAAATTGTCCGACGAATATTCGGAAGAGATTTTAACCATTTCCAAAGCCAAGGCAGCTGACCTTCTTCAAAGAAATCCCGAATCGGCAGTCAGGCTTATCTGTGATTGTCTTGAACTTGCCAAAAACGACCCGGAACTTGAACAGCTGCTGGCCCTTGCTTACAGCAGGCTGGGAATGAGAAAGCTGGGGTTGGCAACGCAGGAATTTGAAAAAGACAAAGATCGTGACAAGATAAAAAAAGCCATTAAATCTGCTGTAGCTGATCTTGAAGAATCTGTGAAGCTGAACCCATCGGATGCAAATACTATCGAAAACCTGAGACTGGCCAGGAGTTATATTGATACATTAGACATTCCAGTTACTCCACCAGTAAATAATACAACAGTAAGTTTGGGGTTTAACGATGAAGGAATCAAATTGCTTAAAGAAGCTGAGGAATATTCAAAAAGCGGATTCTCAGGACTAGCAGTGACCTCAGCAAATAACGCTGTTGATTCATTTAGACAGGCACACCGGCTGAATCCCGCAGATTCAGTAATTGAAAAGAATATCAGTATTGCACTTGACTGGGTGGCTAAATATACAAGGGAAGACAATACAAAACAAAATCGCGGGCAAGCAAAAAAAGGCAGTTTTTCAGTTGCAAATACATTTTTTATTTTGGCTATAATTGCTTTTGCTCTTCTCTGGTTTCTCGATAAAAAAATAGTCTGATATGAAACCGACAACCATAAATTGTCCTTGTGGCTATGGCAATAACCTGGGGCCGGAAAGCAAAACCTGTCCGATCTGTGGCCTTAATCTTGAACCCCTTCACAGGATCCATTCATTACCTGCAGGGTACTTTGAACTGGGAAGAGATTGTTATGAACAAAAGGATTTTATTAAGGCAAGGCAATATTTTTCGACATACCTGTCATTATCCGATGATCCGGTTCCTGAATTGTTTGATTATCTTGGACTTAGCTCCCTTGGTGCAAAGGACTATGAAGCTGCTGTAAAATACCTGAAGACGGCTGTAGAAAAAAATCCTGGTAATCAGGAAACAAATAAGGCGCTGAATGACCTTGAAAGGAATAAGATCATGAAAAGGTGGCAGCAGGGAATCGTGGCAAGCCTCCTGATCATTTTACCTGTATGCTGCATCGCTTTTATCCTTCTTACCGGAAGGGGGAAGAACGAAATTAAAAGGCTGGAGAATATCATCACTGTCAAAAATGAAATGATCAACAGCAAAAGTGTGCAGGCTCCAAAGTCTGATCTGGCAATCCATGCAAAGACATCCGCTTCTCTTGTTTACCATGTCAGGCCCGGCGAGACTCTTTCACTTATCTCTTATTCAATTTATGGAACAGATAAGAAATGGGACCTGATATTCAATGCAAACAAAGACAAAATAACCGATCCTGACATACTGGATGCTCAATCATCAATCATAATTCCTCTGGCTGCAGAGAGCCTGCAGCATTAGAATACTGACTGATTTTTCTGCTTAAAGAACATCGGTTTTGGCTTGCCGGGGAATATTAATCATAACAAATAAATATTCAATGAATCAAATATCTGCAGGTGTGAAATATTCATGGATCCTTGCTTCGTCTGAAGCATACCATGGAGGATTCAGTGAAATCGAACCGGAACATTTTTACCTTGGGATACTAAAGCTTTTTGATATTCGGAATGACCTTACCGGTAATTTCGACAATATTTCGCAACCTGAGATAGATGAAATTCAGAAAGAAATTAGTCAACCATTGAATGTGCTTTTAAAGTACATAAAAGATATTACGGTATACCGCCGTACACTCCGTATCATATTAATAAAAGGAGAGCCGAAACAAGGCATGAAGGAAATACACCGTTCACAGATATCAAAATCGGTTTTTGACAAGCTGCAGAATACTATTTTGGCATCAGGTATAATCGATATATCATCTTTGCTGGCAGAACTGATTACCCTTGGCAGATGGCAGATAAGGGAATCATTACTGTCGGGGAATGTCAATATTGAGCAATTGCTTAAGGAGATTCAACTGCAGGGTCAGTCAAATCCTCTGCATACATCCGGCGCTCCTGATACTCCGGGATTTGGAAGGAACCTTAATACTCTTGCAAGGGAAGGGAAGCTGAACCCGGTTATAGGCAGGGAAATGGAGATTATTGAGCTGGGCAGGGTGCTGATGCAGAAAACAAAAAGCAATGCTATTTTAATAGGTGATGCCGGAGTAGGAAAGACTGCCATTGTAGAAGGTCTTGCCTTGGCAATAGTTAGAGGGAATGTCCCGGAGCAGTTGAAGAATAAAACGATCATCGAGGTTAATATTGCAGAGGTAATTGCCGGGACAAAATACCGCGGCGAATTTGAAGAAAAACTTCAAAAGATCATCGATGATTTTATAAGGAACACTGATCATATTCTCTTCATAGATGAAGTTCACACATTAATAGGTGCAGGCGCGACAGGAGGACCAATGGATGCTTCAAATATCCTTAAGCCGGTACTGGCCCGTGGTGAAATACGGTTTATCGGGGCAACAACCATTGATGAGTACCGGAAATATATCGAAAAGGATCCGGCTCTTCAGCGGCGGATGCAAACAATCAGGGTAGAAGAACCAACATTGCAGAGTTGTCGGCAGATTCTAAAGAAGATAAGCCTGGGTTATCAGCAATATTATGGGGTTACAATCAGTGAAGGTGCAATTCAGAAGGCAATTGACCTTTCTGTCACATATCTTCCGGATCAGCGGCTTCCCGACAAGGCTATCGATGTTCTTGAAAGCGCATGCTCTTCAAAGCTCTTCCCCTCAAGGTTTTTTTCCGGTTCAGCCGGCGCTCCGGTAAGCAGGGAGATTGATGATGAGGATATAATTAAAATTATAGCCCGCAAAAGCGGTATCCCGGTTGAAAACCTCAAAGTTAACAGGTCAGATAAAATAATCCATATTGATAAATTTCTGAGCGACAGGATTATTGGTCAGAATGAAGCTGTGAAGGCAATCTCTGAGACCATAAAAATATCGAAAGCGGGGTTTAAGGATATAAATAAGCCTGTAGCTGTTTTTCTCTTCTGTGGTCCGACCGGAGTAGGTAAAACCGAAACTGCAAAACTTCTTGCCGAATTCCTTTCAGGCGACCAGAAGAAGCTTGTCAGGTTCGATATGTCGGAGTATATGGAAAAGCACGAAATAAGCAAGCTGATAGGAGCGCCTCCCGGTTATGTCGGGTATGAGGAGGAGGGTCAACTTATCCGAAAGATGCGCTCGAATCCAGGAGCTGTCGTTCTTTTCGATGAAATTGAAAAGGCCCATCCCGATATCAATAATATCTTTTTGCAGATATTTGATGAAGGCATTGTTACGGGATCTAATGGTAAAAGCGCATTTTTTAATCAATCAGTAATCATCCTTACAAGTAACCTCGGGTCAAACATTAAAGCGGAAACCCGAAAAACTCCCCTGGGATTTAAACCTGATGAAAGGTCTGGCATTCAACCAGACCCACCAGGTGAAGCGATGATCCTTGCTTCAGTAAGGAAACATTTTTCTCCGGAATTAATCAGCAGGATCCAGCAGATCATCATTTTCAAACCGCTGGATATGCCGGCTGTTGACAAGATCATCGATCAGCACATTGATAAAATCAACAATAATTTAAAAGATAGGAATATCAGGATAATATTATCTGATAGCACCAGGATCCACATTGCCGGACTGGCACGCGCATCTGAATACGGGGCAAGGAATATCTCTCATACAATTGACTCACTGATTCTGACCAGGTTGAGCAAAATGATTCTGGAGGAAAATATCAGCGACAGGACCATTCAGGTCGATTTTGACAAGAACAGGCTTGAAATCAGCGGATAGCCTGCTCCCGGGGAATGGTTAATAGTGAAGCTGATAAAAGCAAAGAATCCTGAGGAAGTAAATAAAATAGGAATGGCTATAAAAATAATTTATTTAATTGAACCCGGAGAAGCGAATAAAGTTGAGAATTGAGGATGCAAAAATTGACATTTCGTAAAAGTTACCAAGTAATTCTCAGGTTAAAAACTTAATTAATATTAGCTGTAAAGAAAAAAGGCAATACAAATTGTCTCGCTGCTTTTCTTTTGTGCTAAAAGTAAATTGTAAAGAATTGTCTCTGGTTATTATGTACTCATTATAATCATCGTACAAGTGCATGTAAATTAAGAACTAATATTATAAGCTCATTTTAATAAAATTAAAAGGCACACCTAAGTTCAAAGAAAAAATTGTTCCTTTTTCAAGCATATCTTCATCTTCATCTTT
>Ga0224524_1000847_pt1 | contig 10335 bp, 5 predicted proteins | sample CFST75metaG_FD_179895 | JGI IMG/M metagenome (GOLD analysis project Ga0224524, IMG submission 179895) | Peat soil microbial communities from Stordalen Mire, Sweden - C.F.S.T75 | ecosystem: Environmental > Terrestrial > Soil > Wetlands > Peat | place: Sweden: Norrbotten County, Stordalen Mire... | reverse complement strand
GGTTTGAGCCTTGGCAGTGAAAATAGTCAGTAACGCAAATAAAAACAATCCGTTACATATTCTAATAGAATTCATAGCCTTCCAATTTATTTGTTAAAAGATTGAACATACTGAAACAAAAAAAACAGGCGGAAAGGGTGAAAACGTAAAATTAGCCACTTTTAAAGACTAATGCCCCCTAATATAATCTAGTATTTAGTGGCTAAACTCGGCTAAAAAGTTTTTTCTTCAGCTATGATGTAAAACTAACCTTGTATTCTAAAGTACGATAGTGGGAAAGACTACTTTACTTCTTAAGAAGCTCGACAAAAGTATCGAGAGATAGTCCGGCCTGCCGGAGTATGGCCCGGAGCGTTCCCCGCGCTACATCGCGATGGTTTGGAATAGTAAGAGGCGGATGGATCGGATGGCGAAGATGAATGTGTGAACCTTGTTGCGATCGGATATAGTATCCAAGTTTTCCGAATGCTTTAATCAACTGAGCGCCGGAAACAACGGGAAGCTTTGGACTCATAATACCACCGAAACCAGCGTTTCTCTGGTACCCTTATTTCCATTCAACGGAAGACCATCTTCGGCGAGCGTGTGAACATGGAGTTCAATGGCTTCTTTGATATTTTTCAATGCTTGCTTTTCGGTTTTACCCTGGGAAATGCAACCGGGCAGCGCCGGAACAGTGGCGATAAAATACCCATCTTCATCTTTTTCAAGTACGACTTTTATATCCATAATCGTAAGCTCCTTTTAATGTGTCACGCTTAGAAAATACCATATTCGCACTAAAGGTTGAAGTAATGAAATCGAGACTAAATCCTTCCACCCTTTAAGGACAGGGAGTTCCCGCTTCGGGGACGGCGGATTCGGATCGCTTAATATCGGCGGCGGTGTGGTCTTGCTTGCGAGATCGGGGTGTTGGGGTAAGGCGAACGCGTCCGCCCCTCTATCTATCGTTTCACGCCGATCAATATTTGAGTGATCGACGATGCACCGTTTCCCTCGGTTATGATGACATTCGCGCGATATGCGCCCGAGCCGACGTATCTGCCGTTCCTGTTGCGGCCGTCCCACACGAAGTAATAGGCGTCTCGGTCAGGCCGTTTCAACGCTGATTGTTGTTCGTAAACGCAATTGCCGAATATATCGAAAATCATGAGCCGCGGGGTGATGGACGGCGTCGCAAGGCCCTGCTTGACGGGAGTTATTTCAATGACCGTGCCCGGAACGCCCGCGTTACCCGCCGTGCAGATGAATCCGGGTCCGGCGGGAAACGGATTGCACACGGGATATACCTTCCACTGCGTCGAGGGCCGGATAACCCGCAAGACAGCTTTCCTATTGTGCAAATTGTTTTGGAAATTCCCCAATTGGTCGCGCACGCTGCCGTTGGAATTTATCCAAATGGAATCGCCGTTCTGCGGCGAAACGTCCCCGGACGTCGCGCAAAATTTAACCGCGCCTCCGCCGGAATAGAGGGGGGACAGCGCCGGAATATAGCGGGTCGCGGTTGACCTTGCCGAAAATACGAATGGATCCGCGCCGGTAATGGAAGCCGGTTCGGAAAAGGACACCAGCAGCGTATCGCAGCCGCCGGCGCCGGCGGTGTTATACAAATACGCGGCGCTGTCGATGACCGGCGCGGCGCTGTCGGTAATGGCCGATTGCCGCGACTCGCCGGGAAAATCGTCGAATTGCGCGATGAGGTTCATTGCGCCGGAAGTCCTTAAAGCGCCGCTATAGGGAAATACCGCCCGTAGCGCGATCCCGATGCTCATGCTGTCGGTCCCTCTGTAGGAAATCGTATCACCGCGGATATTGTTTACGGAAAGGCCATTGCCCCAGTCCAGCAGTAAGGATAGGCCTCCCAGGGAAACCTTTTTGTTGAACCGGATGATCGCGGTATCCACGTAACCGTCCGCGCCGCCGGCGTCTCGGTCGACGTAATAGGCATCCACGATGGACGGCGGGATCTGTCGTAGCGAAATGATTGCAGGAGGATTAAGCTGGTGCGCCGCGTTGCCGTATATATCCCGCACTGGTCCGGCGGGGTTGATGCGCAGCAAGTCTCCCGGAAGGGGTTGCGGCGTTCCCGCCGCGCATGCGAGCGCGTATCGGGTAGTGGTAAGCGAATCGACCATGTCGATGGTAATGACCGTGGGCGCGCCGTTTTTAATGAGAATAAGCGACTGACCCTTTAGAGACGTCTTTTGGGTCGCTTCGGAAAATGTCACATACAATGTGTCGATAGTTGCGCCGATGGCTCGTTCAACAACCTGGGCGACCGTGATGATGGGACCGATGCTGTCGGCCACGGGGAACTGGAATTTTTTAACCGTTCCGGCGTCTGTCAAGTAAGCGAAACCCGATCCCAGGCCGCTCCCGGTAAAAGCGGTGGTAGCGGCGGGAAACGGCGTTGCGAACGATACGGAAACGATGGCGCCGCTGCGCAGCATTGACCCTTGGCCCGGTTTGATTGTCTGAAAGTTTATCTGGTCCGGGAAATAGAACCGCAGCGAATCCGGGTCGGCCGTTAGGTCCTTACTGTAAACGACAACGGCGCTGTCGGCCCTGCCGTCGCCGTTGCCGTCTAAAATCCATCCGTAAACCGGCGTCGGGAAGGCCGCGAGCGTCACGAGAAAAGCCTGCGAAATGTCCTTTGAATCGAACTGATCCGTATAGGTGATGTACACCGATTCGCCGCCGCTCGTGATGATTTTATTCGGCCCGCCCTGCGAAGCCACGATAATGGGGGAGGCGCTCTGGAAAATGCCGGTGGCGTTTCCGGTCTCGATGAGCTTTACTCTAAGCGAGTCTCCGGACGACGGGTTCTTGACAAGAGCGGTCACGGTATCGCGCATGCTGCTATTGGTGTCCTGGTCCTTGTCGGTCACAACGATGGTAAAGGCGGTGGTATCGATATGGGCCGTGTCGCCGTTGGGAATCGTCAGGTTCGACGGGTCCTTGAGAATAAGCGAGGACTTCGTGGGAGGGATGACGTTTATGGAATCGCAGGTCAGGGTCACTACGGCGCTGTCGGCATACGGCGATTCCTTGTCCGCGGAAATCCAGGTCCGGTTCACCGCCCGCCTGGTCCGAAGCGGGCAGGAGCTTGAAGCCTTGGCCGTAAACGTGATGACGCCCGAATCATTGACCTGCATTTTCGGCTTGGTCCAGGTAATGACGTTGCCGGATATCGTTTTAGTAAAACCGGTGGGAGTGGTCACCGTAAGGGGATTTAAAGTCAGTCCCGCGGGAACGGTGTCGCGGATGATCACGTTGTTCACGTCGCGGCCGGGCAGGGGACCGTTGCCCGCAACCCTGCGCCAGGTGTAGCCGTCCCATTCTTCGACGAGGACGTTTTTAACGGTATGGGTCGCCTGGGAACATCCTTTAGGGTTCCATGTAGTGACCGCAACATTAGTATCATTAGGATCGGTCCAATCATTGGTTACCGGAAAATACATACCTTGGTCTTTATCGTCTGCATTGGCGTCCCACGACCAACTTTTACTCCAGTTTACATTGGTCCACGAACTGCTGTTGATATACCATACCAACCAAAGTGGTTGATTTCCGCCACGATGAATATTTGTTCCCGTATTTCCCAAATATTGTTCCAAAAGGGCGTCGGGGCCGGCAAGGTTAATAATTCTATTGGGATTCGTCGGGTCGGAGAATTGAACAACAAGACGCTGGTTCCATTTTCCAAGAGAATCATTCCCGGGCGTTATCATTTCTTGGAAAAGCTTGACCGTTGTAGGATCGTTTATTCCTTTGGTAATCGTCTGTGTTTTTTGCCAGCCCGCGGAGCAACCGTTTACACCTTGTACACAGGTATTGACCGAATCATAAAGAAAATAGGAAACGCGGTAATTTCCAAAGTCGATGTATGCTTCGTTGGCGTCGTGAAAAAGCTTGAAGCGCATAGTGTTCATGGTGGCGCTACCGGTTGGGGCGGTTTGCGAGAAGGAAAAATGCACGCCCGGCCTGCCGCCGTTGATCCAGCCGGCGTCGGAGGTGTTTTTAAAGGTTATTAAAAACTGGACGTCCGCTCCGGCCTCGGGCGAGGGAATGGAAACCGTTTTTTTCACGACCAGCGCGTGTTTGGCTATGTCAAGAAAGTTGCGCTCCATGACGGACGTGACATGGTTGGGATATTCATTCGACGTCCATCCGGTTCCGTTTGAACATGAAATAACGGCGCGGTTACGGTATTGCTTTTGCGTTGCGTTGCCGACCTTTACCTTAAGGACTACCTGGCCTTTCGTCGGCGCGATTCCCGTCGCGGTTTTAAATCCGGCAACGGGCCCGATATTCCAGGTTACCGTATTCGCGGCGGGATCGTAAACGCCGCCGCTCGTGGCGGACAAAAACACGAAGTCCTTATGCAAGGTGTCCACGATAGTCACGTTTTGGGCGGCTATCGATCCGAAGTTGCGGTAGTCAATGGTATAAGTGACGCTGTCGCCCTGGAACCCGAAGGTTTTATCGATGGCCATGTAGACCTTCATGTTCGAGGTGGGTTGGAAAACCGACGGAGGATGGTAATTGCCCGACAGCGTCAACAAGCCCAACAGCCGAAACCATTCATGGAAATATGTAGGGAGACTTGTCAAATAACCATCTCCGGCTTGCGGAGAATCCCAAATGGTTTCGCATTGACGGTACATTTCAGCCATGAGGTTGAAATCCTGGGAAATTACTCCTGAAGGTGAACCCGAACCCTGAATCCAGTTGAGCCAAAAGAAACCTCCCCCGGTTCCATTAACAGTCCATTGAGTCCAAAGTACGGATGGGCCCCAAAATTTATAAGGAACGTTCGAAACGGCTACGCATGGATTATTCCATGGTGATTGACGATTGTCCCAAAGAAATTTTGCATACCGTTGCCCCATGTCGCGCTCAAAGGTATTGGGGGTTGCCGACATTATTTGATGCGCTATAGGATCCCATGTTGTGGATGGATTGCCATGCCAAAGGTAATTCAATATTGTTCGCCATCCCAATCGCATATCTTCCGCGGCTACTCCAGTGGTATTAAAAACCGGAACATTATTCAAATCAAAACCAACATTTCCGGCAAATGGGATCGTGGAAGAACTTTTACTGAAAAGCTGTCCCATAAGCCAATCGCTTGAAGCTTCAGCTCGGGAAAATTGGGATATATTCCACGCATATTTCTGCGGGTCTTGCGATTGTAAAAACTGTGCGAATTCTTTATAATATGATGGCGCCATGTAATCGACGTATTGAGGCGTTTGTTTCCCCTGATAGGGCCTATATGGTCCGTTTGTCAAGGCCCAATCGGTCAATTCGCCGAAAGTGTTGCCACCCTTGAAATATCCATCAAATCCGATATCACCGCTCATATATTTAGGATCGGATGACAATGCAAACTTCAATGTGTCCGTAAATGTTTTTAAATATGCCAAAGCTTCTTTTTTATATGAAATCGGATTTCCGCAGGCGTCATTGATTCCCATGAATTCGCCCCATTGATAATAGGCGCACAATAGAGCGAATCCTATATCGACATCGCCATCGGCCGCGGAATTCTCGCCGGGATTATGATAAACTTCGGGAAAGCTGCCATAAATGTAACTGGGGTTGTTTACTTGACAATCGCTATACCGTTTTACCTGGTTCATGAATTTATCATGCACATACAACCACATGCCGTCAAACGTTTTTTTATCGGCCATTGCCACTGCTGCAAGCATTCCATAGCCGTCGCCTTCCGTGCAATGACAATCCGAATTAAAATAAACATAATCAATTCCGCCTACTCCTCCACCGGGCTTGGATGCACGATTCATCGCAATTCTATACGCATCCCGGATAGTCTGCTCCATTTCCGCATGGGTAACGCCAACGCCGCTATGCGTGGCAAGATTGCCAAGGGCGCCATTTTGATAGGGTAAAAATTGGGGGAAGGGGAAAGCCGGATTCCCTGAATTTATATACACGGAATCCAACGGAGGCTGAGCGTTATAGGCGCTCAGTGAAAGAGAGGAAACCCAAAAGGAAAACAGTAAAAAACGTCGTGAGGAAGCTTTAATAAAAACTAAACGATACTTTGCAACCTTCATCCTTTTTTTGCCCCCTCAATTATCCATATTTATCGCTAAAGCGATTAATTTCTGTCTTTGTAATATAATATAGTAAGTTAGTAGCAAAGAGGGGAGGTATGGTTCTTGAAATTTAGGGGATTGTGGGGTTGAGGTTGTTTTGTGTAGGGGCGAAGGATTATTCGCCCCTACAATGTGTGCCATGCATGACATTGTTTTATAGGGTGCAAGTCCCACTTTAAAAAGATCTTTAAACTGTTCGGAAACATAAATCCACTACATTACGAAATAATAGGGGCACGATTCAACATGGTGCCCCTAAAAAGCGCATTTAACAAATCATTGTGAGAAAAAACACATGCTTTAATGAACGCTCGGGTCAACAGTAATATTCACTGTCGATCCTGATTGAATTGTCGTTCCAGAATTAACATCAATTTTCTTCCCTGCAATAAAATTAGCTTTTCCTCCGGAATTAATGTTGTCTTTGCGTATAGTAATCGAGTTTTGAGCTTTAATGTCATTAATTTGACTGCTGACCGTTTCTCCTTCCCAGACAATGTCCGACATCAAATTTCCTGAAACAGTATTGTTCTGTTGCGTGCATCCGATAAAATTAAATATATTTTTGCCAAAATCAACTGTGTTATTTGTCAGCGTGTTCCCTGTTGATGTGTTTACTTCAATACCATAAACAGTAGACGCGCCGTTTATGAAGTTTCCAGTGACAGTATTTCCGGTACAATTATTCTTCAAAACAATTGCCGGGCTATAGCCAGTGGTAAAGAAATTATTATTCAAGGTACAACGCGTTACGTTTACCATTGCAATAGCTGCCGCTGTTGCATCAGCGTTTTGAAAATAAACATTTTCAATAGAAACATCATTGGATTGAATAGTTATTGCTGGAGTTGAGCCCATATTTACTATTAAAGCGCAGCCATTGTTATCTCCAACTATCTTCAGTGGTTTAGTGATGGTTACATTTTCAGTATACACGCCACGTGCAAGATGCAGGACATATCCGGAAGGAGCGTTTGTAACTGCTTGTTGAAGCGTTTTATAGGGATAATCGGTTGCATTTCCAACAAAAACTTCCGATTGAACATTAGCCAAAAGTGGAGCCATGTTGGGATCCATAGTGCCCCATTCTGAAGCGTTAGTTATTCCTGAACCACTCCTTAACACAATAGCGTTTGCCCCTGACAAATAACATATTTTGTAATTATAATTAAGATTGGAAGGAGCAAAGGGCATGATAATAGTAGCATTTTGATTTTTTCCAAATGTTTGCGAACATCTGACAAATTCTTTTCCACTAACTTTTAAAGTTAACGAAACATAATAATTGGTATTAAGAATGGTTTGAAAAGAAAATATCAGGCTTTGTCCTCGGGTTTTTTGTGTTGATGGCTTAGGCTTCTCAACAACAGGCTTGCTCCAGGGTATAGTGCTGCATGAGTTGTTTGCCACTCCCGAAACCCAGGTAATTTGATCAATAAAACTTATGTTCTCGTATGTTGCTGTTGAATTTGGTTTGATCCAATTATCAACCCAGCAATTACAGTTAGTCGGACAAATCGTTCCTTTCGAGGGAGCATAATCCACATTCCCCTCACTTACAACTCCAAATATTTTATACTTAAATGCAATTGAATTTTTAACCAATATCGGACTTCCTGAGTTCCCTTTGTATAAATCCATGTCTACTTGAAACAAATCACTTCTTTTTAAATGAGCGCCATCCGTGAATATCATTGGCAAACCCATTGGGAAACCCCACGTAAAGAGCTCATAGCCATTGACTCCAAGTGTTGTCAGCACATCCGTTCCAGTTCCAGAGTAAAAACACATTCTTTTTTGCTTCACATCCGCATTTTTACTTAACGTCAAAACAGCAAAATCATAGGGTGAATTCCCATTGCCTTTAATCAACTGAGCTGAAGTATTAGTTACCTCATAAACATCCGAGGTGTTAACTAGAACATAGGGTCTATTTTGACTGTCAAACCTGACAGGAAAATCGCCTGAACTACTCTTAAAATAATTAAATATGCAAACTATTTGGTCATTGGATAAGAAATCGGCAACAACATGAAACGCTGTAAGAATGGAGTTGTTGTTTATAAGCGATCCGGTTGCTGAGGGTGCTAACACATATTCATTTCTAAATGCTGTATTATCACAAACTTTTTTAATTTGTGTAGTCCCGTCATATTTATCTAAAATTAATTTGGAAAGAGTCCCGTAGAGATAGAGTTTAGTTTTACCGTCTGTGGTACTTGCTGTATTGCTTTTATAAGTAATCAAACAAATACTTGTTGCTATTTCTTGATAATAGGGAATATCTGCTGATAATAAATATGGATCGGCACCCAAAGAAAAATATTGATGACGATCATCAAAGTCGCCATATATTACCTCGGTACCCGCAATTACGGCTGATGAATGTATGAGAAAAATCAAAAGGCCGAAAGCAAAAAGGAATACCCTTTTACCCAGGGCCTCTTTTTTTGGGTATAATAAACGCTTCATTTTTGAACCTTTCATTAAAAATAAAAATCCATGATAATGATATATCGTTGGTTTAATCTCTCTTTATAATTATTTGGCCAACGTGTAATGCAAAACATTAAATGCTTTTTGCAGAGAACCTTCGCTTTGGGGCAAATAGCTTCCTTGTATCTCATAAACTTTTCCCAACTCAAACGGTGTGCATTTTAAGGCGCCACATTCTTTTCCAGCACAAACCAAGGGCTGTTTCTTTTTGGTTGTTGATAGGGTTTCTGCTGTAAAGGACGTATCGTTGTTTATTATTTTACAAACGCTTCTAATTCCGGAATAAGTTCTGGCGCCGTAAAGTTGTATGGTGTCCTTATCGGTAATAAAAAACAAAGGACTTTTGCAGTCATTGCAACATTGACAGTTTACTTTTGTGCATATCATATTATTTTCGAAATAGAATGCCTTGCCTACAAGCTTCTGATTAACCACACATCCGGAAAAGCTCAAGGTTATAATCGATAGAAATAATAAAACATTTATTCGATTTATTGCACTCAAAATAATTCTCCTTTAGCATTCCTAGGTTATATGTAAACAAAACAATTAGTTAACAAAGGTATCATCGTTATAATACCATTTTTAGTACATCGCGCCGCTTAATTTTTCCCTTTTTTTCTGGCGCTTTCATACCTTTTTGCAAAAGCCAGGCGGTTTTTTACAGGAGCACTATTTCTGAGGGCTTCTTCATTCTTTGAAATTTTATCAAGTTCAATAATTGGCTCCAAATTTTCAAAGCCATCCCGTATGCCGGTAACTTGATATGAAAAACTTACATCTCCAAACTCAAAACGGTCGCTGTTTTTCATTGCAATAGTAATACCTTGTTTCGTTTTAGCTTTTATATAGAGAAGGGCAGGGGAGTTTTCCGGAGTAACAATAACCGTTAAAGGGCCGCTATCGCTGGTGACCAATGAAAAATGTTCCGGAAGCGATATTTGAGCTATGCCATCAACGGTTTTACCAATACCTCGAGCAATGGTAAGCGCTTCTCCGGATTCGATTGCTACATACTTGATTGCCTTGTTAGTATCGGTTGGATGAGGCTGAATAAAATTCTTTGTCCCCCACACGTTAAGGTCCGTTTCAATACCAACAGATTCATAAAAGTAGCCGGAATTACAAATTAAATTACCATAGCTTGAACCAAAATTCCCACCATCTAACCAAAGATCTCCATAATGAAGAGTATGATTATTTGCAGTTGCTACTGTTCTGAAATTTATTGCCGACGAATTGATATTAATCTGTGAATTTGCGGAAACAATTAAACAGAGAATAAGCATGACACCGAAAATAGATTTAGAAAATAGACAATTCATGATAAAACTCCAATCATTTTTATTGTTAATGGTTAAATCTTGCGGTTTGAATTAATTTTTTGTAAAAGAAATCCAAAAATTATGTTATACTATCATACATACAAACACTTGAGATGCCTTTTTACAGGTATCTTTTAGGGAGGAGCCTCGTTTAAACTCTTAGCCGGGTTATTCAGGCTCCTTTTTTTAAACTTATCTATTACTTTCCTCCTTTCTTCTTTTAAAATCGGATAATTAATAGCTATTTCGGAATTCGTTTTTATCGTAAAAAGCCAAAAATATTAAACAAAAATTATTGTTCACGTGATAATTCTGCTTAAATACTATTTCCAATCATGAATTCCAACGAAATCAATTTCGTTAGAAGTTTCCTTGGAAGAGAAAAC
>Ga0224524_1000845_pt1 | contig 10354 bp, 16 predicted proteins | sample CFST75metaG_FD_179895 | JGI IMG/M metagenome (GOLD analysis project Ga0224524, IMG submission 179895) | Peat soil microbial communities from Stordalen Mire, Sweden - C.F.S.T75 | ecosystem: Environmental > Terrestrial > Soil > Wetlands > Peat | place: Sweden: Norrbotten County, Stordalen Mire... | reverse complement strand
AAGGCGGCAACCAATCAGGCTATCATCGACTGGTTTGAATCGTTTTTCGACCAGTTCAATTCCTGGTCATTCATGCGCAACGCTGTTGTCAGTCGCGACTATGGTTTTATTGTGATGGAAATCACTGAATACGGCGAATTTGATGGAAAAATTGTCCCTGTTAAAGTAGAACCAGCGCCGCAGAAATTTTTCTTTTTCGATCGCGACCGGGTACTCCGGATGTACTCCAATCAAGTGCGCGATGGCATTGACGTGATGGCCACCTGGCCAAACAAATTTATCCTCGTGCAGCACGAACCCACCTTGTTGAATCCTTACGGAATCGGCTTGCTCGATATTGCCTACTGGATGGCAGTTGGACTGAACGGTAACTTCGAGTTCATGCTTCAGTTTGCCGAAGAAGATGGCCGCGACAAATGGCTGGGGAAATATCCACCCGGTGCAAAAACTGAGGAAATATCCGACCTGCTGAACATGTTGGTACAGTTGCGTAACAACGGTGTGGCTGCCATTCCTGACGGCACGCTGATCGAATCGATGAAAAACACCGGCAGGACATCAACCACCAATTTGTACAAAGATATTGACGAGATCCTGCGCCGAAAGGTGGAGAAACTTTGGACAGGTACCGACCTTACCATGCAGGTGCAAGGCAAAGGCGGTTATTCATCCAGCCAATCAGGATTAGACATCCGCGAAGATGCCGTTGAATCAGGCAAACAGCTTTGTTTGTCAGCCGTCAACCAACTGGTAACAATCATTCAAAACCTGAACGGCATGACCGTTGAGCGCCTGCCGATCCGCCTCCAGTCGCCCCGCAAAATCAGCAAAGATGCTGCCGAAATCGACAATATTTATTTTGGCGCTGGCATGAAACCCACCAAGCAACTACTCATGAAACGCGGCTACGATGAAGATGATTTTATCCTGGCTTCGACAAGCTCAGCCAACGGAGCGCCGGTCGCTGAGCCAAGTCGAAGCGATTTTGCCGCCGATCCTGAAGAATACGATGGCCTTATTTCAGCCTTCGAAACCTACCAGGAACTCCTAAAAAAAAAGAGGTAACCGGTGATTTAAAATCCAATTCAAAATTCATTGAAACGCTTTCCAATGAGCTTTATAAGCAAATGGAAAGCGCATTCAATCGTGGCGAAAAATCCATCCTTGATTGGATCAAGCTACACCATTCCGATTACGCGGCCAACGATTTGTCTGTTGGTTTAAAAGAAGGCAACCCATCCGCCGCTTCGTTCATGAAGTTCCAGGCGTTTACCACGGCAGCCGTGCAGGATCAGCGCATACGCACGCGCATACAGGCCGCGCTGGCCGGTAACCTGAAGCGTGGTGAAGGCGCAGCGCCTTTCAAAAAGGTGATTGATTCAGAGTTCGACAAAGCCGGTTTATCCAGGCTCAACCCGTCGCAAATACAAAACATTTACCAAACCAATACCTCGCTGGCCTATGGATCGGGGCAAATGGGCAAAATGGTAGAGGTTTCGGGCGACTTCCCATACTGGAAGTACTCGGCCACAATGGACTCGAAAACACGTCCGGAACATGCCGCGTTACATGGCAAAATCTTCCGGACTGGTGACTTTACCTTCTGGCCGCCAATCGGGTTCAGGTGCCGGTGTACGGCCATCCCGCTAACCGCACGTCAGGCCGGGCAATACCTGAAGATGGCCATGCCAACCGACGAGGAACGGCACCAGCTCATTAACAACACCGGTAACGCCGAATTTCTGGGCAACAAACAACAAAAGTACATGGAGTGGGTTGGTAAGGAGTATGCCAAAGCCGACGAGCAAACCAAAGCCTATATTGACAAGGCTTTCGAGACAATGCGTGGTGAAATTAACGCGCTCCAGGGCGAATCGCTGAAGCAGTTCTTCAGCAACGATTTTGTAAAAACAACCTGGGATAAATTCCGCCTCGATCAGGGTTTCACCGTAGCGGCACAGGCCAGCAAACTAAGCACCAAACAGGCTTATTACATCCACGCCTATACCAAGGATGCTCCATTGTACCGGGAGCTAAACGCATACATGTTTACCGGCAAAACCCCCGAAAATTTCAGCCTGAACAACCTTTTGACCATGAAGCGAATGTTAACCACATCGCTCAAAAAGATGCCTAAATACGAGGGTACGGCATACCGGTATGTTCCCGATCTTCCGGCAGGAGTCCTGAAGCAATACAAGCCCGGCAGTACCATTGCGTGGGATGGATTTAGTTCGGCCACAACCAAGCCGAATTTGTTCAACGACCGGAACATTGAATTCCTGATCCGGTCAAAAACCTCGCGGCCAATCAGCCAGCTTTCCGAATTCGAAGGGCAAAAAGAAACCCTGTTCATGCCGGGGTCAAAGTTTAAAGTGACTAACCGGACTGAACAGGGTTCGAAAATCCTGATTGAACTGGAAGAAATCTAATGTGTAAAAAAGTATCCGAGTTTAACTAATTTAATTACAACATCTAAGTCGTTAATTCCGGCATTAGTAAAAAGTATCAAAATGTCTTTCGCTTCATCAGGAGTATAACCCGTTAAAAACAAAAAAGATTCTATTTCCTCTTCAGTATAAGGAGTCTTGACTGAAATTTCAAATATTGCGCCCATATTAATAGTAATTAGTTATGTCCATACGTTTCTGAAGGTTGTCTTCAGCGGCGCGGTACTTCTTTTTTTCTTCCGGAGAAAGCTTGTTGTATTCATCGCTGGCAACCTTAATAGCAGCTTCGCGTTCATCTGCCAATACTGGCTTTTTATCGTTGGTTTCGTTTGCCATTGTTATTCGTACATTACATTGCCAATTTCAACTTTAAAACGCTTTCCGGCTGATATATTGTCCATCGTTAAAATATCGATTGTTTTAGTCTGCCCTGCCGGGATATCGGTTGCATTTCCAAAACCAGTACCAATAATTGTATTATTAGCATCATAGAACACCGACTTCAGGTCAATATACGTTACTGCTTTATTTGTGTTGTTTTTTATTTCAGTAACGACTTTTGGTCCAATTTCACTATTGATGAAATTCTGGCTAATAATTTCAATTGCGGGCTTTGCTGGCGTTGAAATTTCCGTTTTAGTAGAAGTATCCGTGCTGGTTTTTGCATCGTCCTTGGAGCTAAAATAACCAATTAACAAAAGAACAACAAACACAATTCCGGCGATTTGAAGAAATTTTTTCATGCTGTTAAAAGTTAGAAGTTTAAAATTTTTGTTAAATGTAAAAAATAGTTTTCAATCTACCACAAGTTTTATTACAGTTTTCCGGTGTTGGTCAAAATGGCATAAATGGCTGATCCGTCCTCAATAGGAGCCGGTGCAATTCGCATCGATGTAGCTTTGTCGATCCGGAGCGAACTCATCATTTGTTTGGTGATGGCAACTGAGTTACAAACCAAACCGCCGCCCGAACATTTACGCATGATAAGGCCATCGGCATCGGTTGTTTTCTCAACAAACCAATCAATAAGGCGTTCTTCATCCTGCAAAATGTTAATCCTGTCTTTATCAGCTACACTCAACAATTCACCGGCTTTTGTATTGATCCGGATAATACCGGATTTGCTGATCCCTAAAACGGGTAGTCCACTTCCTTGTCTTCCTGTTAAGGTTGAACTTCTGTTAAACTTCTTTAATTTCATAATGTTAATGGTTAAATATTTATATCAATACTGCTAATGCTAAGCGGAACATTGTGTTCACGGCCATTTTCGTCGCGCCACGAGGCTTCAATAAAGTCAACCGATTTCATTGGCCGGTAAGCAGCCTGAAGTATTTCAATTCCTTCATAAAATAGTGCGTGGTCAACATCCGGGGCGATGCTCGAAATTTCAGCAGCTATATTTGACAGTTCCAACACACGACTGGCCTTCAGTATCCCTTTTTTATCGGGGCGAAGTAACCGCTGTACAATCTTTATCGAAATTTTCACCTTAGCATTCGAATCGGTGTCGAGTGTTCCCAGGTATTCTTTAACCTTTGCCACGCCAGCGCCAAAAGTGTCGTCCCATCCATCTGTTATTCTGAAGCCGCGCGTAATAGAAAAACCGCCGTCGCTGGTAGTCAGCGTGTGGCTCTGCTGGTCATCTTTAATGCCATAAATGCTGGTTTTTAGATCAACCAAATCGTTGGTACCTTCAAAAATTTTCTTTTTAACAATGCCTAATACATCGCTGGCAAGTGCCAGATATTTAAACAATTCCGGTATAGTTTCATCAACCAACTTCCGGTAAGTCTGCCGATCTTCCAACTTACGTTGCTTTTCGGCCTTTTGATCGGCCACCAGTTCTGCCATCAATGCCTTGCGGTCGGCAGCGCTCAATTTATCAAGTTCAATTTTTTCCATATTATTGTTTTTCAATTAGTTTATAATGATGTCCTTCCTCACATTCTCCAAACTTTTCCTCAAGTTCTTGTCCAACCGGTGAAGTAACTACGGCACATCTTTTATTGTCCATAAAACCAACCTGGTAAAACCAGCATACATCGCAGCCATTTACAGGTTCCAACTCCTGTACTGCTTCAAAATCGTCAACTTTATATTTGTCCATCTTTATTGTTTTTTTTAAGTTCAAAATGATACCCTGGATAACAACTTCCAAGTTGTTCAGAAACTTTCTGACTAAAATCAGAAAGTAAATTTTCCTTGAAGAAACAGCCGTCGCATCCGTAATTGTTATCATCGTCAAGCACTCTTTCAAAATCTTCCACTTTATATTCTGCCATAATCGTTAATTCATTTTTAGCGCTTCAAGCACCGTTAGTTTATTGATGTTGTCGAGTAACAAGGCGTTCTTAACCTTAAAAATCACCTTCTCGAAAGCTACCGAAACCGGCATTGTTTTCTGGTCGTGTGGATTAACAATACATTTGGTTGGCACGTCAAATTCATCAACCTTGTTGTGATAAACCTTCACGTACTGCTTAAAATTCAGTTCCACAATTCCAATCCCCTGACTCTTAAAAAAGTCAACCATCTCTTGTTCGCTAAACTGCAACCGATACGATATCATGTTGTTCTACTTTTAAAAGTTCGTCAAAAATTGAAAGCTGCAATTCGTCTGTTTTATCCTTCTCAATAGCTCGGTAAACAGTACGTTCGCTAACGCCCAGGTTCTGGGCTGTTTTCTTCGGGTCGCCTCCCAATTTGAAGTGATAATAGCGTATCACAGCATGATCGGGACGTGGAATATAAACCGAAACTCCGCCAAGGTTGGCAATCAGTTTCATGGTGAGCTCACTCCCGATTATTTCTGAAATGAGTTGCATGTCGTTGGTAAATTTTACAGAAGTCTCCATAGTCGTTTATTTACATTTATGAAAATCAGTTGCTTTGCCATCTTGGTCACAGTTAAAAGCTTCGCGCCGTCTGTCACTAAGCTCTACCCACATAATCAATTCACCACAAAAAGTGCAATGGGTGCGTTTTTTTAGTACCGTTGTTTTGCCTTTTCGAGCTTCGGCCTGTTTGGTCATTTGGCCAATCTGTTTAATCAGCTTAATGCCTTCCTGTTTGGTCAGCGCTGGCAAGGTGGATTTATGATAATATTTCTTCAGAAAAACATTCAGGTGTACGTCGCCTTCTTTCCCATCAGAATAATCTATAACCTTCCATAGTTGGCGGATCAGGTAAACTTGCTTATCCGAAACCCGGTCATCCAGTTGCTTAACTATTTTCTGAAGGTTTATAATGAAGTTAAAAGCCTGTCCTTTGGTCAAATCAGAAGTAGATTTTACACCGTAATTGTGGTGTAACATGCTCCGGTACATTTCCTCGTCCCAGTTCAACTGGCGGTATAACCCATGCAGGTACTTTACCTGTGGCAGGGTTGCTTTTTCAACGTTCGTTTCCATTGTTTAAGCAACTTTACGTCCAAGGTTGGTCTTAACGCGATCGATTACCGCTGCAAAAGCGGCCACATCAGAGGTTTCTATACCGTTTTCGGAGGCAACGCGCAGCGCTTCAAGGAGTATGATCCGAAGGTCGCGTGCAACGCCATTACAGGCATTTAGATATACTTTGTCCGGGAGGTCGGCGCTAATCATAGTTGCGGCCATTGCGGCCAGATCTTTGCCCTTGTTTTTGGTCAGTTTCATGGGCATGGCCGTGCGGTTATACACGTATGCATAATCTCCCTGGCGGTGGCTCAACTCGTTGTAAAACTTCGGGAGGCCAACAAAAACGACGCCGCACCCGGTAAAATCGTTGATCCTTCGAGTAATATCAATACACTCAATGGTAAGGTGTTCAGCCTCGTCAATCACCACAGTACGTCCAGTTCCATCCAGACGTGTGCACAAGTCCTCAAACATGTCGTCAAAAGTGCCAACGCCGTCAATACCGGCGTTTTGGCAAAGCTTTTTCATGTAGCGGTTCTTCCTGATTCCCGGGTAACATTTAACCAGAATCATCGAGTTTTCGCGTTCCTCTTTAATGTGGTCGAGAGCCACCGATTTGCCAATCCCGGAAATACCAGTGATCACGCGGATCTCTCCACGGTATTCGGCCAAGTTAACCGATCGGCGCACGTCTGAGTAAACTTCAGTCTCCACAAAATCAAAGTCTTTTTTAAACTTTCCGGTTTCGGCACCGGCTTCTTTCTGTGCTTCCAGAAAATACGATACCGCTTTTTCAACCCGGGCATTGTCGCCCTTGTAGGTACCTTTCATCCAGGCGTTCAGAGCGCTCACGCTCATGTTAATCGACGCGGCCACCAGTGTTTGTGTAAATTCCTGGTTCCGTTCAAGAAACGATTTAAGGTTTTCTGCTACTTTTGTACTCATTACTTTTGAGGATTAAATTGTTAATCGTTAATTGTTAATCGTTTGCGAGGGTACACGTTGATTAGCCGTCTGGTGTATCCTTGCTTTTTTTAATATCTCAGCACGTTGCTGGTGCAATGCAATCCGGTCTTTTCTGGCCGATTTTAGATTTTCAGTAATCTCCTGCATCCGTTTACCGTCGCCATCCAGAAATCTTTCTACAGTAACTTCAACATGGCCACTTTTAACCCTATTTTTTAACCACTCGCTTAGGTACGATGTATGATACCCGACCAAATGGGCAATGGTCTCCATATCCAGGTAGTTGTTTTCGGATATGAAATCCTTCATTCGTTGCTTTGTTTCCATAGTTTTGTTTTAAATGATTATTAAAAATATTTGAGTTTGATCCGACGACCGTCGCCGGTTGTTATGTAGTCATCGTCACCAGCTTTTTCAGCTAAGGCCAATGCCGGTTCAGGCAAAGCCTTTTGTATTCGGGTACCTTTAGGCTTCATGCCCATTTCAAGGCGGGCAGCGTTCTCAACGTCGCGTATAACTGAGTTCTGTTCTTTCATCGAAGCATCAAGATGAGTCCGATCGGCTTCCGATCCAAGCTTAACCATCGCGTGTACTCCCTGGCCAATCATCCGGCCAGCCTCACACCAAAGCGCACCATCTTCATGGTAAACCAGTACCTTTTCAGGGTTCAGAATGTCATATTTAACGATGTATTCAGTATCGTCTTTGGCAACCTGTGGAAACTTTATTGCATTGTAGTACCACGTTCCATTTATGTTGAAACCGTTGCGCTGCAAGCGGCCAATTTTGGTGTGCATCATTAAAAAGTCGAGTTGTCGCCCGGGGAGCAATCGCGGTTCAATGTTAATGGTTGGTATTTGTTCGGCAGCCAGTTGAAGCGGGCTGTAACCGTTCAAATATTTTCCTGAAGCCTGGCGTGCGTTGTATTCCTCAATCCAATCGCTCACAATAATGTAGGCTTGTTGAAGGGTAGGGTATCCATTTTCTGAAAGGTATGCGTTGTAAGCCTCACGAGCCATTTTTTCATTTCTGTGTAAATTGGCTGGTTTACTGTCGATATTGATGCCGCAAAATGTCGGTACCATCCGCTCAATCTCAGACATACAACCCCATGCACGTTCAATAACCTTTGACCGGGCATTGTAGGGTATCGCATAGGTTACATCTTCGAGTCCGTACGGTTTTAACCTTTCAAAAAGACCACCGATCTGGCTCTCAAGGTCAACACTGGCATTGAAAAACTTATTCTTAAAACTCGATCCGTTGTCCAGGTAAATTATTCGTGGTAAAACAGCGCCTTCAACTCCACATATTCGCCCTGAATTAATGCAAGCCTGGCGCAAAGAGCTGGCAACGCTCATCGTATTTTCTGTAAGCATAATCTCCCAGCCCATAATCATGCGGGTACGCATGTCTATCCATCCAATAATGGTTGGTCTGGCTGGCTTTCCTGTTTTTGGGTTCAAAACCTGAAAATTCAACACATGCCCATCGGCAACCAGTACATCCAGAAACTCAATTGAATCAGGATCCCGTTCAATATATGGCATGAGCCCATCTTTCATGGCCTTCATTCCGTGGCGGATTAAAGTACATGTTGCGGCATCTGTATGTGTATATTCAACCAGGAAACGGCGGCATTTGCTTTCAGATGGCACCTCAATACCAAGTGTTTGCCATATTTTATAAGCTGAACGTATTGCTTCAGTAACTTTTGGAGCATTTTTATGAAGGTAACAGCGTTTTAAAACTTGCTGGTGGGCATCTGTTAAGTAAACATCGTTCTCTTTTTCGCGCAATTTTGGAAGCAAATCGTCCATTGTATTTTTCCCGTCGCGCATTGTTTTGTCCCACCGTTCCAATGTTTTGAATGAAAGGTGCCTGCCTGTAATCTCATATTCCTTTTCGAGCAAAAAACCGGCACAAACCGAATCAACAAAGGCCTGTTTAGCCTGAACTTTACTACCTTTTGCATTTTCACCGGCCAGCCGGTACTGCTTTACCAGGTTATATCTGGCTAATGCCAGTTCAATGTCTTTTTTTGAGTATTGGTCAAGTGGAAGGATAGGTTCTTTGGGTTCTGGTTTTGAATCAGCCTGACTGGCAATGATTAATGATTGATATTTTGGCTTTAGCTCGTTGAAGTTATACCAAGCCTCTCTTTTGTCTTTTGGATTTTTGATTTTAATGGGATAATTCCAGCGTTCAAGAGTTCTTGTGGCAAAACCTGCCAATTCCATTTCTTTACTGGAATAATGAGGTATATTGTTTATCAATTCCATATAATTCACTATTTTAAATCAGGTTCATTTAATAGTAGCTCTCTGGACTCAATCAACTTATTAGCAGCCTCAATAACTTCAGGTTTGAGGGTACGGGAACCAGAACCATGTAATTGACTTTCGACAGTTCTCCTGGTATATTTTGAAGCAACCATTTCAGCAATTAGAGGGATGTCTCCATGTCGCAGAAATGGTTTAATATCTTCTAGTGTTTTATATTTAAAAATTTGCATAAGTTTGTAGTGAATTTTCTCTACAAATATTGTGTATTGAATTCACAAAAACAAAGCAATTGTGATTTATTTTCACCAATGAGCCAATTTTCTAAAAATATCAAGTATTTAAGAGAATCTGCGGGTCTCTCTCAGGCAAAGTTTGCAAAAGGATTTGGAGTCAATAGGGATAATATTGCCTCTTATGAGCGCGGAAGTGAGCCAAAAGTTGAATTTCTCACAAAAGTTGTGAATTTCTATCACATAACTATTGAAGAATTGTTAAACGCTGATTTAGAGGTAATTTGTGAAGAAAATTTAAAGAAGTCAAAAAAGAGTGAAAAACCTAAAGAAAATGGCGGGTATTTGGCGGGTAAAGTGGCGGCTAAAGTGGCGGCTAATTCTTGTCAGGAGCCAATAAATACATTCAAATCTGATTCTGATCCAATTCTCAGTACTCATATTTATAAAATTCAATTAGACGAGATAAAAAGCCTTTCTGCCGAGAATGCTATATTAAAGAAGGAAAACGCCGAATTAAAGGCCGAAAACGCCAATTTAATAGCAGAATTGGATGATTGTAAAGATAATCTTGGAAAGACCGGCACAGAAGGATAGGTACGTATTCTCCCGGCCACGGTGCCGCCAGGCACAGGCGAAGTTCAATAATAGCAGTTATGTGGGTATCTTACCGGGCTAATTCTTTTAAATAGGACTTAAAAACGCTTTATAACTAATTTTCAGTCTTTTATAAATCATTTGTAAATATTTGGAAATTTTGAACCGTTTTTTAGCACTTCGTAGTAGCTTTTCTGCAATATCCGGAAGTTTTCTGCAATTCTCAAACAAAGGATTAAGGGGGTCTGCACTCTATTTTATCAGTGTTCATGCGGCTTTCAGGCTTTCACACTGTTTTTGTTCTTTTCTCTTTTTTCCGGTTCGGTGATATTCACGCCTAAATTATCCTTCGATGCAAATGTTTTATATACAAATGATAACAATACTGGCCGCTACGGAACTGGTTATGACCCTGGAAATCCAATGCA
>Ga0224524_1000839_pt1 | contig 10392 bp, 12 predicted proteins | sample CFST75metaG_FD_179895 | JGI IMG/M metagenome (GOLD analysis project Ga0224524, IMG submission 179895) | Peat soil microbial communities from Stordalen Mire, Sweden - C.F.S.T75 | ecosystem: Environmental > Terrestrial > Soil > Wetlands > Peat | place: Sweden: Norrbotten County, Stordalen Mire... | reverse complement strand
AAACGTGTTTTCTTCCGCAAAGCTGAACTGCTTACATGGCTTGAGAAAGGACGTAAGTATACTCGTGAAGAAATCCTGTCTGATAACTTTAAACTTCCTGAAGCATGACAACTGATGTATTATCATCATTGGCAGGGCTGGAAAGAATTATTAATCAAATGGCCAGTGACCTGATGCGCTACGTCCACAGGGAGAACGCCAGTGAGCTGTATGTACAAAAACAAAATGAAATTATTCTTGAGTTGACAAATCTCTTTAATAAACTTTCATCAATGAGGTATCTGGAGTTATGGACTGATATCGAGAATCGGATAGAATATCTTGAGAAAGTTGATCCGGAATTAAATGCACATACAATAGTGATTCATACTAAGCCTTCGAATAAATGTAATTATTCGTTCATTGAATTTAATCCGTTTAAGCCATGAATTATAATCCTATTGAAATTCCAAAGAAGATCAACGGAACAGCTGTTCAAGTTGAAGAAGTCAGTTCATTGCAGATTGAAAACAAACCTGTCCGTTCAGCTGCACAAAGGTTAGAGGATGCAAAAAATCATCCTGATGTCAAGCGATTATTTTCTGTTATATGGCAGAGCAATGAACTGCACTTGATGTTCGCTGATACCGGAGTCGGCAAAAGCATTCTTGCAGTTTCATTGGCTGATGCACTCAGCAAGGGAAATAGTTTTCTTCAATTGGAAAATGATCATGATCCATTAACTGTATTGTTTTACGATTTTGAATTATCAGACCGGCAATTCAGAAAAAGGTATTCTGATGAAGATGGAAATGATTATCAATTCAGTTCAAGGTTTTTTATTGACTCCGTAGATTTTGCTGACCTGATCACAAAGAATCCAGGAAGACCTTTTAATAGTCTGCTTTTTCAAAAACTTCAGCAGGACATTGAAACATATAACCCTCAAATTTTAATTATCGACAACCTCACCTACCTTAATTACCAAAGCACACAGGATACCCAGATTGCGATGGAGGTGATGCGTAGACTAAATGAGTTGAAGCATCAATATGATCTCTCAATTCTTGTATTAGCACACACTCCCAAGCGAAGCATGAGTATTCCAATCACAATAAACGATCTGGCTGGTAGCAAGCACCTCAGCAATTTTGCAGATAGTGTCTCTGCTATTGGTAAAAGTATTCAGGGAAAAAGCATCCGCTATATAAAACAAGTAAAACCAAGTCGTAGTAGTGAAATTCTTTACGACTGTGATAATGTAATAAGTTGTGAAATTATGAAAGTAGAAAGTTTGCTTTCATTTCACCACCTCGATTTCTCTCCTGAATACGAGCATCTCAACAATGATCCGGCAAGTCAGAAAGAAGAAAAGAAAGAAACAGCAACAGAACTGCGCAGAAAGGGAAAAACTGTCAGAGAAATTTCTGATGAATTAAATATTCCTATAACAACGATTCATCGATGGACAAAATCAATTGCAGGAACCTTGTACCATATGGAACAAATGGAACAAACGGAACAGAATGGAACAGATGGAACAACACCGTTTTAAAATGGAACAAAAATGGAACAAGCGCAAAAGCCTGATTATGTAGAGAAAACAGCAATAATAATATGTTTTGTTCCACTTGTTCCATTTCACAGTGGAACGGAACAAACGGAACAAGATTTTGAAATTGATTAAAGAAAATATTTCCAAAATGGAAATAGATTAATAATAACTAAATCCAAATTTTATGAAAAAGAGAACCTTTGAAATTCCGGCCGAGCAATTGGCTGAGTTCGCAGAGATGCTGTCAGACCGTGGCATTGAAAACGAGATTGATGGTAAAACAGAAAACGATGAGATCATCATCAATGTGTACTATGATCCAGGTGAAAGAGAATTTATTCTGGAACTGATTGAATGGTGCGAAGAAAACATTGAGAACGACGTAGACTAAGCAACCGGAGAGCCTGAAAAAAAAATCAGGCTCTTTTTTCTAACCTTTAAAAAATACAATTATGAAAACCTGTAAGCAATGCAATAAAGAATTTGAAGAAAAAAGAAGTGATGCGAAATTTTGTTCGCCCTCATGCAAGGCAAAATTTTGGAATGAGAATTCTGGCAAAAATGAAAAAATAGAGAATAAGGAAAACAAACTCCATTCCACTTTAAAAGGAGTTATTCATACGTCAGCAGACGTTTCCGCTAACGGTAATTTACCCGTAGTTACGAAAGAGATACGTGTAGAAACGGATGAATACAAAAAATTGAAAGATCAATTTTATACTTTAAATGCTGACAAGCTGCTCCTTGAAAAAAAACGCAAGGATCTTTATACAGAATATAAATCCATCGTCAATGAAAAAGGTGGTGGAAATAAAATCATAGGCGGACTTGCAGGTGCAGCCGTGGTTAATCCGAAACTCGATAATGTTCCCAAACTTATTCTCGGAGGCAGTGCTGGCATACTAGCAGTCTCGGCAATCGACAAGCTTACTTACAATTCCAGGCTTCGGGAAAAGCAGAAAAAAATTGATGAGATTTATATACGACATGACGAATTAGAAAGACAATATGCGTCTGTTTGTTCTGAAATGAGAACTATCAATACTACGATGGCTGGCATAAAATGCTATGAAACAAAGGTTGTAACTATACCCACTCCTCCATTGTCCGTTCCTGAACTTTCAGGCAATGAAACAAAAACTGAAATACGTTTATTAAACGTAAATACCAGTAATGACACTAGTTTAAACGTATCCAAAACGAATAAGCCAAGCTTTAATGAAAGTGATAAAATTATTTCAAGCCTCCAGCTCGCATCTTATAATTATGATTCATTAGCGTTCAAGGGAAAGTGGCTTGAGTTTTTCGGTGAGCCTTCAATAAATTTCCACTGTGTTGTTCATGGAAAACCCGGAGAAGGAAAATCGACTATGGCTATTCAATTTGCAAAATACCTGGCAGAAAATTTTGGCAGAGTAGTTTATATTTCAGGTGAAGAAGGTTTCTCAAAAACCATTAAAGATAAATTCATAAATAATAATGCTCTCATGGAAAACCTGAAAGTTGCCAATCTAAAAAAGTATGACGAAATAGTTAAAGAAATCGCAACGGATAGTTTCCATTTCATCTTTATTGATAGCTTAAACAACATGAGAATTGATGCCGAGAAACTCAAACTCCTGCGTGAGCGATATAAAGATTCCGCACTGATAACTATCTGCCAATCCACAAAAGCAGGTCAAATGCGAGGTTCGAATGAAGTCATTCATGATGCAGATATTGAAGTTATTGTTGTTAATGGCCTTGCAACAACAAATAAAAACCGATTCAAGGAAAAGTACAAAGAATTAAAAGTGTTTTGAAGTATGCTTTTTATAATGCCTCTTAATTTTAATTTAACACATAGATATGACTATGATCAGTGAAATTACAAACAATAAATAAAATGAATACTATGAAAATAATAATAACAACGGAAGAAGAAATTAAATCAATTTTTATAGAAACGGAAACCGCTTCAACATTAAAAAATACTGAAAAATCAAAGAGTTTCACAACAGCCCGGCAGGTTCTTGCTGTTCATTATCTATTGAAATATGCTAACGTAAAAAACATTGACAGAACTGAAATTGCAAGGTTTATCCAATTTCTAACAGGAAAGAACTTCGATAATATTTATAAGAAACTGCAAAGCCCATTCAAATTAAATGATAAGTATCTGAAGGAAGATCTACGTTATGTAAAAGATTATTTTGAAAGGCTTGGGATGCAGGAAATAGTGAAGATGATCAATAATGAAATTTCCGCATAAGTCAGGATTATTGCGACACTGTCGCAACAATTGACCGCTCAAAAGCGAAAAGGCTTTACTTATACTAAGGAGTTTAAAGTTTTCTAAATATTACTGTCTTTAAATATTTCTACTATAACCACAAATATTCATTTTATTGAATAGTTTCTAGTTTATAATCGAATAACTTCATATATTTGTAAAAATATTCAACCATGTTACAAAGAAATCAATATTTGGAGACGATAAAGCCTTTCATAGGAAAGCATGTTATAAAAGCAATAACGGGTGTAAGGCGATGTGGTAAAAGTACTTTTTTAAAGCAAATAATAAACAATCTGGAAAATGAAAATGTTAAAGCAGATCAGATTATTTATATCAATAAGGAATTAATTGAATTCGATAAAATAAAAACGTATTTGAATTTACATAAATATGTTAATGCAAAAATCAAGAATAAAAATGAGAAGAATTATCTGTTCATTGATGAAATACAAGAAATTGATCAATGGGAAAAGGCAATTGCATCTCTATTTGCTGAAAAGAATACGGATATTTATATCACTGGATCAAATGCCAGGCTTTTATCTTCAGAATTAGCAACATTGTTATCCGGAAGATATATTGAAATTAAAATGCAAACTTTTACCTTTCGGGAATTCAAAGAATTGACAGATAAAACCGGAAGGGGACTAACTATTGATAATGCTTTTGATTCTTACATGAGATATGGTGGATTTCCCGGAATTCATATGCTTGAATGGGACGATACTGCTGTAAGGCAATATTTACAGGCATTATACAGTACAATTATTTTAAAAGATGTTGTGGTGCGCTATAATATCCGGGATGCTTATATGCTTGAAAAAATCACAGAATATCTTATTTCAAATTGCGGCAATATTACATCATCAAATAAAATCAGTGATTTTATTAAATCTCAGAAACGAAAAGTTTCAGTGGAAACTGTTCAAAACTATATTTCTTATTTATGTAATGCTATATTTGCTTACCAGATAAAACGCTTTGATATAAAAGGGAAAAGGTTACTCGAAAGTCTTGAGAAATATTTTTTATGTGATATCGGTTTTCGTTTTGCTACTATAGGTTATTCCCCGGATGGGATTTCAGGTCAGTTAGAAAATATTGTTTTACTGGAACTGCTTTCAAGGGGATATGCTGTTAATATCGGAAAAATAAATGAACTTGAGGTGGATTTTATTGCAGAGAAAGGTGCTGAAAAAATGTATTTACAGGTTTGCACTACATTAAAGGACAAAAAAGTAATTGATAGGGAATATAAATCACTTGAAAATATCAATAATCATTTTCCAAAAATTGTTTTATCTTTAGATGATGGATTTGATACCTCATATAAAGGAATCAAATGGTTTAATCTGAAGAAATTTTTATTAAACAAAACAGTATAGACTCTTTTGAATAGATTTGTAAAACATTTTCTTTATTCGTCAACAGGATTTATTATTTAACAGATAAATTATGAAACAGTTTAACAAGCCCATGCTAATTTTACTGGTCCTACTGATTGCCACAATAGCATTTTCCGTTTATCAATATATTACAAAGCCTAAAATGGGTTATGTTGTGGTTTCCGAAGTCTACAATGGTTTTGATATGAAGAAAGAAATGGAAAAGAAGTACCAGGACACATCAATTGCAAGAAAAAAAATACTGGACAGTCTGGAACTTGAAATTAAAGTGATACAAAATAAGATATCAGAAAAAACCCTTATTAAGGCTGCTGACACTATGGGTTATAATGAATTGCTGGATGAATACTTGCTGAAAAAGAAATTTTTTGATGAAGACAACACCGCCCTGAGCAAGAAATACGATGAGGAAATCATTACAAAGTTAAATCTATACGTGAATGATTTTGGAGAATTATATCATTATAACTACATTTTCGGAACCGGTGGAAATGGATCATTGATGTTCGCTGATCAGAATGAAAACCTTACAAATAAGTTGATCGACTTTATTAATATGAAATACAAAGGCAAGTAGTACAATATACTGCATTGACAGCTTTCAAAATTCTGGTGGCCGCTGGTGGCCATTTGCAAAATGGCCACCAGGATTCACGTGGCACTAAGGAAAAGCCTCTGGTGGTCGCAGATTTCAGAATATGCATATAGGGGTTCCTTTTTATGGTCAATAAATCATTCCTCTTTGGGTAGTAATTATAAGCCAACACTTTTGATAAATATTTCTTTTTGGTGATCATTTGCGATCATTTGAAAAGTGATCGCCGGGATTGTCGTGGCACTAGGGGAAACACTCTATCGATCACCAATTCAAAGAATATACATGATAGGGTGCGTTTTTTTGACACTGAAATTTGAAGTATATTTGTTATCCAAAGAAAACACCAAAAGCTAATGCCGCTCGATGCACACAAAAACCATTGTTTTTCAAAAACCTTCACGGGATTTGTATCCTTCACCTTCAACGGCAAAGAAGCAGATAATGAATTGAACAGCGTAACTGGTGCTGATTTGGATTTCGGTGCGAGAATTTATGATAGTAGAATAGGCCGGTTCCTTAGTGTTGACCCATTACAAGCAAAATATCCAAGTTGGTCGACATATAGTTCGTTTAACGATAATCCAATTTTATATACTGATCCCACAGGCAAAGGTGGTGTAGTTACTAACATTAGACGTGATAATAACGGGCAGCTTCAGGGAGATCTTGTTATTTATGAATATTTATATAGTGACCCTGATGTTGATTATAATTTAGCTGACTTAAATACATTGGTGACTGGTGCACTGGGAGCAGCAAATGATGCAGGACAATGGGAAATAGATGGGGGAACAGGAACTATTAGCGTGGCTGGAACAAATGAGCAGATCAATTTGACTGTAAAAGTTGTAGTTAGTGTGATTTCCTATACAGATGCTAAGGATAAAATAACTAACGAAACAAATGAGGCTAATAATTATTATTACATTGACACAGATACACATGGAGATAAGCTTGAACATAACTTAAAAGGAACAAATCAAGGAATTATTACAGACACTTGGTTACAAGATATTCCAAATGCAAAACAAGTTCTTGAGCATGCACCATATCATTCAGTTGCAAGATATGGTAATGATCCTACTGATGGATTTACATATGGGTCACACAACCCAGATGAAGAAAGCCCAATGGCGGGAAAAGCTAACGGCAATACGGAGCTACTTCAATCGGATTTTGATGCTTTAAATAAATATTTTGATAAAAATCCTTACAAGAATAAATCACGAGGATGGGTTTTCCAACTTGAAAAAAACGAAAGTGGTGGCTATAAAGATGCATATATTGGCGGGGGGATTGATAACACATTCTATGGATCGGATTGTAAAGATGATTTAAGTGAAGGACAATAAATTATGAAAAATGTAATCTATAAAACATTTGCAACTGTAATTGCATCTATTTTGATTGCTCCGTCGTTAATTGCTCAGAATGGCGATAATTACAGTATTAATATATTAAATAAGAATTGTAATCAAATCAAAAAAAATGGTATAAAGCAATCAATAGAATATACTTTATTGCCTACCACAAAGGAGGGAAAATTAATTATTGACACATTGATAGACAGAATTTACTCTTACAATAATTTGGGATATTTAATTGCTTATTTTGATTATGACCCTTACAAAAAGATACTGATCTCGGATGGAAATTATTCTTATGATAGCTTAAATAGAATTGTTGAAATTGATTCTTATTCAAATGATAAACTTATGAATAAAATTCAATTTAAGTACAATGGGAATTATCTCGTTTCTTCCACAAGAATAAGCAATAGTGATTCAATTTTTGAAACATTCTCCTATGATAAATATTTAAACATGACCAAATGTACTGTGAAATCATTATCTATTTCTTTTGTAATTGAAAACATCTATTCATACGATAGTCTTGGACTTATTGTTAGCATGGATCATTTAGTAAATAATGCACCACAATTTTCTAAAAAATTTGAATATAATTCAAAAGGGATTTTGATTAAGACTTTTCAAAATAATTTTATTAAGAAAAATTCAGAGGAAATTATTTATTCTTATGATTATAACTCTAAGAAACAAAAAGTAATTGACTTTGGGGTGCAGGATAAGGATTTGACATGGTTTCAAGATAGTACTTTCTACTATAATTCAAATGGTGATTTAAGTAGAATATTTATCAATGACTACGATGATTTAATTGAAATTGAATATAAATATGACAATAAGTGGGATTTAGAGTCAATTGTTTATTATCAGAATAGTGCCATAATTGAAGGCAAGGTTTATTCATATCTTTTTTTCAAATAAAGGAGGCTGGTCTTAAATAAACATTATTTGCCCTATTGTCTCAGGGTAAATATATACTAAATTATGGCTGAAACTAGGCCGTTTAAAGCGAGTTGAAACAAGACTGAATGATTTGAATATTCTAAGATTAATAATATTTCCCCAATATTTATCAATTTACAACTTGAATATATTTATATTAGATGTTATTATTGATCTCCCAAGACGTCAGTATTAATGAATCTTTCACAGGATTTATCTCGTTCACCTTCAACGGCAAAGAGAAAGATGATGAATGGAATGGCACTACTGGCGGGGCTTTAGACTTTGGGGCAAGGATTTATGATAGTAGGATTGGAAGATGGTTAGCTTGTGATCCTTTGGCTGCTAAATATCCTTGTCTCTCGCCATATCAATTCGTAGCTAATATGCCTCTTATCGCCATTGATCCTGATGGAAAATACATTTATATTCTAACGCCTCAAACCCAAAATGATGGAACCATTGTTTATACTGCTACTAGAGTAAATGAAGATTTATCTAATGTGACAGATGAGAATATAAAAAACATGTTAGTAGTGAATAATTCTACTCCGTCGGGCTGTGCTGAGTTTACGAAATATATAAATAGCTCAGACAAACATGTCATAATTACTCTGGCTGATCTTAGTAATTATCAGTCTAATTCAGAGACGCAAGGGTTAACAAAAGCAAAAAATTCAAATATTACTGAATCACATTTTGATGCAAATGGAAATTATGAAGAAAATTCTCAAATAGATCTTTTATCCTCAGATAATAGTCAATGGTTAGAAACGGATATACCTTATGTTGAAGGTAGTGAATATAATGTTGTTTTTCTTGATGAGAATCACGTAAAAAATGATGATGTTTACGAAGTTGCAAACACCTTTGAACATGAACTGGATGCGCATATTAGTGGATACATTGAAAATGCTAAAGGAAATGCTGAACATTACGCCTATGGTGTATTTCCCTCATATGATGCTGCAAATAAATTTATGGGATATACTATTTGTAAAGACTCTAAAGCTTACATGAATTTAATAGAATTGGCTACAGGAAAAGCGAATGGAGATCCTTTACAATTTGCTGTACTTAAATCAATAATCGATGAAAGTACAATTGGAAAGGAAGATTTTGATAAATTAGTTAAAGAACATGGAGATAGCGGAACAAAATGAAACTAAAAGCTACTTTAATTTTATTTATATTACTACAACTTGGTTTATTGTTTAATTATTCAATAACAATTAATCGGGGCAACAACTCAAATAATTTAAAATTATGGGGTGTTCTTATATACTCTACCGATAGTTGTATAGTTTATGAAAGGATTGGTCAATATGAGAAATTGGTTTTGAAACTATACTCGGACAGCGTTTATTCATATAAGGACATAAATATGCATAGACCATTTTGCAATGATTTTTCTTGTGGTTATTGGCATTCATATATTAATACAATTACTCTTGAATCTTGTAAAAATAAATATTATAATATTTTAAAACGAGAAAAAAATTTGAATAAATCGTTTTGCTTTAATGACTTTCAAGCTAAATTGCTAAAAAGACATGATTCAATTTTTCTGATTGACAAGAATAATTTATTTAAGTCAATTTCTATAGAAGATAGTATTATTGGAGAGAAGATAAGAAAAGGTATTTTTATTGAAAAGAAAGAACTTGAATCAGACAGTGTCAAACTTAATTCTGATGGAATTGTTTTATTAATCAAAAAAGATAGTATCAATCAGTACGAAATAGCTATTAATCATATTGATTATATTACTTCATATTATCCAATTAATAAAATATTTGTTAGCGAAAAGGATTATGTCAAAAAGAATAGCTTAATTGGCCTTACTTATAATAAAATGATTAATATTTCATATAGTAAAAAATAACTTCCTTTATATGATTGGATTTCTAATCTCAAACAAATTACGCATAATTTTTATAAATTGGAAGAACTATATTCTTATGGGAACTTTTTTTTTGTTGGTTTGTCTTATATCTGCCATAATTCTGCCACTTTCTTGCCATAATCCTGCCATAATCCTGCCATTTTCTTACCATAAATTCAACTTGTAACGTCCTGTATCGTGTATCGTCAAAAGCTATCATTGAGAAATCAACTATTTTTGTAAAGTTTTTTGCTCTCCTGACTATTTCGGACTAAACCCTGCCACTCATTTCGGAGTAAACAAGGCCAGTGATTCCGGAGCAAACTAGGCCACCTAAAATGTTAAAAAATGACCTCTGATAAAAAAATATCAGAAAAAAATTAAC
>Ga0224524_1000838_pt1 | contig 10398 bp, 8 predicted proteins | sample CFST75metaG_FD_179895 | JGI IMG/M metagenome (GOLD analysis project Ga0224524, IMG submission 179895) | Peat soil microbial communities from Stordalen Mire, Sweden - C.F.S.T75 | ecosystem: Environmental > Terrestrial > Soil > Wetlands > Peat | place: Sweden: Norrbotten County, Stordalen Mire... | reverse complement strand
GTTATAAATATTGTATTATCAGTTATTTATTTTAAAAATCTGACAGATTTTATAAATATTGAACCTGCCTTCCCTTCGGGAAATTTAACGAAAAGATCATGGTGTCCTGAAATCTTTTTTACTGCACCTGAAAAGCTTTCCCATTTATTTTCACCACCGGATAATTTTACAGGAATTGATGCGATAAGCTGTCCTTCCTTTAAATCATCGAGCCAGATTTCAATTTTTCCTTTTTTGTCAGAAGAAGCAACTATTTCAACACCAGTGGGAGGTTTATTGCCTAAATCGACACCGGATATCATAAACCAGCCTCCATTAACAGAAGTATTTGTAACTGCTTTTTCAGGTCCTGACATTAATGTCTTTATTCCGTAATAATTCCTGTAACCTGCTGCAATAATTGGAGACAAACCATCTTTACATATAAATAAATCGAAATATGCCGGTTTTCCCTCAGCAAACAATCCCAGGCTTGTGCCAACCCAGGAATTAAAATTTGGTTGAGCCTTGTCTAGCGTAACAGAACTGATAGGTTTTCCCAATGATATCCAGTTTTCCCCATCACCACTGCAGAAGCCGGTTAATTCGTGTTCTTTTCTTTCAAGCTTCAGCCAGATCACATTCCCGAACCTGTTTGGTATCATTCGGACAACAGTGTCGAGTTTAAGTGATATTTTCTTCCCGTCATTAAAGCAGGACGATAGCGTCACAGTTACTTTCTGGTTACCATTAGTAAGATAAATTCCGGCACTGGTACTGGCATCGATTGCATCAAAATCCACCTTTGACACCACATTGTAGTAATGATCTGTTTCTTTCTGAACCAGGTGTGTCTGTCCGTTATTGGGGATAAGCTTAACCCATCCTTTTTTATCTGTAAGTGAAAAACTAGCGGCTGCCTGTCTTGTCAGGAAGTGCCAGCAGGCATTCATCGTTTCACTATCGAAGTAATCACTTTTAACACTACACCATAAAATGCCAGACTGAGGAAGATCAGGATTTTTAATTGGGCTTGTGGTTGGTGCCATTCCCCATGGCCTGTCTCCTTCCCAGATAACAGGATAAAGCGAAGTCTGCCGTCCCGTGCCTGACCAGTCATCCCCGTCGTATTTTTCATAGCTCTGTCCTATTGTCCACCAGGTTCCGTCAGAAAGCTGAATAGGAGCAGAAATATGGTTGGGACGACTAAATCCAACATTATTTTCTGTGACTGGTTTAAAGAAATTTCCCAGTCTTTCCCATTTGGTTGAATCGCTTGTTAATTCTTTTGTTCTTAAAACATACTGACCCCCCGATACATCGCCGGCAGGGAAGTAGAAATAGTATCCGTTACGTTTACACATTACCGGTCCTTCAGCCCAACTGTATTGAAGTTTCGCATTAATCCAGTCAAGATTAATTACCGAATCTGTTAACTGCCCGTCTCTTCCAAGAGCCTGGAGGCGATTCATTTTTTGACCGTTCTTTATAACCATGTAAGGTTTCCCGTCGTCATCGATAAAAATTGAATTATCGTAACCTAAGGGTCCTGTAACAGGGTTGGTTCTTATCTGAACTGGATCGGACCATGGACCGGCAGGAGAGTCTGCTTTGCAAAACCATTGTCCGTTAGCTGAGAAATAAATCCAGTACGAACTATAAAAATATGTGATAGCACCCTGCCATGTTCCTTCGGACGGTCGATCAGAGACCCATCCTGCTTTAGCGGGGGGCAAAACCCTGCTGATGACCTCCCAGTGAACAAGGTCTTTTGAGTGATAAACCGGCATATAGGGTGTGAAATGAAAACTTGATCCGCAGTGATAAAAATCGTTTCCGACTTTCAGCAGGGTCGGATCTGGGTGGTCTCCCGGCAGCACCGGGTTAACATAAGTATTAACCTGCCTATAATCCGATTTACCTGAACCGGTTTGAGCCAAAATTGAAGAGCGACAGGTTATAGCCAGACCTGCTACTATTAACAGTGCACAATATCGGTTTTTCATCCTGTTTCAATAGTTTTTATGACACTGGGTTATTTCGGTATAACTCTTATTTAAAAATAAGCTGGGCAAAATTGTAAAGATTATTTCTCCAGACGGGCCATGTATGACCCCCCGGATATTCACTGTATATATATTTTACCTTAAGCTCATCGAATTTAGAAAGCATTGTCCGGCAGTTATTATAGGCAATGTCTTCTTTGCCGCCGACTGAGATCCAGAGAAGCTTCAGATTATTTTCAACCTTATCAGGATTGCTTTTGATAAAATCATACTGTTTGTTTGCCAGATCATTCTGTGCCGGCATTATCCATCCTGAACTGAAGACTCCCAGATATGGGAACAGGTTGAGATTATTAAAACCTGCGTAAAGGGTTTGAATTCCTCCCATCGACAAACCGGCAAGAGCCCTGCTGGCCGGTCCTGTCTCAACGCGGTAATTCTTTTCAATAAACGGGATTACAGACATCTTTAGTTCTATCTCGAACATCTTAAGTGTATTTTCTCCAAATCCCTGCGCATTAACATTCCCGTCAGGCATAACCACTATCATTGGTTTTGCTTTTTTGTCGGCAATAAGATTATCAAGGATCAGATCAGTTTTTCCCTGTGTTGCCCAGCCACGTTCATCTTCACCACCACCATGTAAAATGTAAAGAACCGGGTATTTATCGCTGATACTGATGTCGTAGCCAGCAGGAGTATATATATATAATTCTCTCCAGGCATTGAAAATAGTTGAATAATATCGTTTGATCCTGATATCACCATGAGGAACATCCTTTGCCGAATAATACCCGTCTCCTTTGAAGGGAACCTCAATCCCGCTTGCCATTCGGCCCATTCCGTAAAAGGTTTCACTTGAAGGATCAGCGAGGGCAACCCCGTTGATAATGATGGAATAATAGTGAAACCCTTCACTTAAGGAATCGGTGGTCACTTCCCATATTCCCTCACTGTTTTTAACCATATCATATTTTTTAACAAGATCGAGCTGTACTTTCCCGGCTTCAGGCGCTTTCACTTTAAAAACAGCGCGGCCGTCAGGCATTATCTGCGGGTATTTAGAATTCCTGACGTTAGTTGATGCAGAAGTACCGACCAGACTGTATTTATCGAATTTAGAGACATCAACGGGTTTGAAAATAAGCTGTGAGAACATGTACAGAGCGTTCTTCCATACCTTAAAGTCATGTACTCCCGGCTCAATGTAGTAGATATGCGGAATATTATTGGCAACAAGATAATCGTGGGTTCTCTTGCTGAATGTGATAAGGCCATCATTATCGCCACATGAAATCCAGAGCAGTTTTAGCTTTCTTCTGGCGAGGTCCGGGTCTGGAAGCAGCTGTTCGGGCGCTTTGGTATTTGGGGCAGATGAGAAACCGCCTATCCAGGCAAACTTGTCGAGATTTCCGAGGCCAAAATTAAGAGACTGTCCTCCACCCATTGATAACCCTGCTATTGCCCTGTGTTCCTGATCTTTGATTACAGGATATTTCTTTTCAATAAATGGAATAAGATCGTTCAGGAGGTCCTTTTCGAAAGTAGCAAAAGCCTGTACTTTATCCTGGGCCATAATATTTCCGGTGGCACGGTCATCCTTTATTGCCCTTCCATTAGGCATTACCACAATCATGGGTTCTATTTTTTTTGCAGCATACAGGTTATCAAGGATCAGCTGAGGATGTCCTCCGTTTAACCATTCTTTCTCATCTCCGCCGATTCCATGTAACAGATAAAGCACAGGATATTTTTTGCTTCTGGAATATTGAGGAGGCGTATATATCAATGCCCGGCGGATTGTGCCTACTGTTTTTGAAACATAATTTATCGTATCGATTTTCCCATGAGGGATATTTATCAGGAGCGAATCGAATCCGGCCGGTGCATGTCTTTCAATATTTTGAGGGAAGACAAAAGTGCTGGTCAGAATCAAGCTATATACAAGAGCAATGATTTTTTTCATGATTGTTAAAGATTAATTTTCTCGAGGGATGTAAAATATCCTTGTTATTTAAAAAGCATCGGGGCAAACTGATAAAGACATCTCCGCCATGTGAGCCATTCATGGGCTGTTCCGGGAGATTCGTAATAAGTGTTATGAAGACCTGCTTTTAAAAGAGTTTCGCTGAGACTTTTCATCCTGGGTCCTTCCTTCGATCCGATTCCGATAAAGAATGCATGAACTTTCCGGTTGAAGGCAGTACTATCGCTGAAAGCTCCGTTATAAACTGTTTTCAGATCGGTCTGAGGATTGAACATCCCGGCTCCGCTGAACCCTCCTATATATGAGAATTTATCAAGATTCGTAAGTGCTATCTGGAATGTCTGGAATCCGCCCCAGGAGAGACCTGCCATGGCCCTGTTTTCGCGATCGGTGAGAACCCTGAATGTCTTTTCAACATAAGGAATTATTTCGTTCAGGAGCATAGGAGTGAAATTTTCACCAAAATGTTGCCTGGCTTCATTGGGATCCTGTCCTGGTTTCGGTTTGAACATTCCGTCAATATCGCCGTCAGACATCACAATAAGCATCGGTTTACATCTGCCTTCGGCGAGCAGGTTGTCAATTATTATGTTGACTTTACCCTGTGCTCCCCAGCCTCTTTCATCTTCGCCCATACCATGCTGCAGATAAAGGACAGGGTAGCTCTTCTTCAGGTTTTTCTCATATTCTGCAGGGGTATATACATAAAATCTGCGGTATCCCTTACTGACTTCAGAAAAGTAATAACATTCCCTTATCTGGCCATGGGGGACCTGTTTTGCAGAATAAAAATCCTGATCTGGAGCGGGGATTTCAATACCGCTCATCATTTTCCCTATTCCAAAAAAAGATTCGCTTGCCGGATCTGAGAACCGGAAACCGTCGATCAGCAGGTAATAATAATGGAAACCCGGATCAAGTGGTTTTGTTGTAACGGTCCACAATCCGTCATCACCTTTAACCATATCGTACAGACTTCCAAGGTCGAGCTGTACTTTCCCGGCATCGGGAGATTCAACACGAAATATAGCCCGGTTCTGGGAATCAATCCGGGGGAAATCCAATCCTGGTGCGTTTGTAGGGGCAGGTTTGGAATCAGCCGGGTATTCAATATCCTGTCCTGAACTGAGTTTATTCAGAGTAAAGAGCAGGATCACCATTAATGATAAAACTCTTTTCATGTAACTATGTATTGTCAGGTTAAAATATCATTTATAAATATAATTAAATTTTATTAAGTGTAAATTTAACACTTATAAAAATTGCGAAGAATCTGACTGCGGCATGAATGACTATGAGGTCAAAGAACTGAAAAGTCTTATTCAAACCAATCTAACTCTTACACTGATTATTACCATGAAAAATAATACCTTCTATAATATCACATATTAATCGGATTTTGTGTTGTGGTAGTACTCCGATCGGGTAAAGAATGCAATCAGTTATTCGCACAGTTTTTACACTTTATTCAATTCCTCTGAATATTCACTGAATTAGCCCCTAATGTACAAATATGTCCCAGTAGAACACATTTAGATAGCCATTACTAAAACTGGATAAATATTTAAATTTCAGATTCTTAACTCCGTCATTAAATGATCAATGAATTCCTTCCGGATATGGACTGGATCTCTGACTTTTCCATAACGACTAAGCCATCCGGGTTAGATAAGCCAGAGTCATTGACACTTTCCTCCATAGAAAATTGACCATCAAAGACTGGGCTTAAATAATTGTAGCATAGAATTTTATCTTAATTGTAAAATAACCGGCATGGTGTGGTCAAGTTGTCCGGTTTTTGCAATTAAGTAATTTAAGAGGCCGCAAATTTTCGTATATTAGTTTTATTTTAAAATTAAGTAATATGAGCAGGTACGGTGCATTCGCAGTATTGTTGTTTTTTTTGAATCTAACAGGATTTGCTCAAACTAAAACTTCACATGGCCGTTTGACAGTTTCCACTGTAAATCCGCATTATCTTCAATATGAAGATGGAATACCTTTCTTCTGGGTAGGTGATACAGGATGGGAAATGTTTTTAAGGTTATCTAGGGAAGATGCCGAATGGTATATCGATCAGCGAATAGATCAAGGATTTAATATTATCCAGGCTGTCCTGATTACGGAGTTTGAAGGTGTAAAAATTCCAAATTATTATCATGATTTGCCTTTTGTTGATGAAGACCCGGAAAAGCCAGCGATTACTTCGGGCAACGACATTAATGATACAATTGCTTATGATTATTGGGATCATATTGACTACCTGGTCAGTTATGCTGAAAAAAAAGGTATGCATATGGCTCTTTTACCCGCGTGGGGAGAATACGTTATTCCCCGCGAAGACAGACTCCTGTTTAAGACTGCTCAACAAGCATATAATTACGGATGGTTTATTGGCAACCGCTACAAAAACAATAAAAATATAGTATGGATGCTTGGTGGCGATCGTCTGCCTGACGAAAGAAAAGACGGAGTAGAAGTCTGGCGTGCCATGGCTGAAGGAATAGCTGATGGAACAAATGGTGAGAAGAACATGAATGGGAAGGCCGATTACTCAACTACATGTATGACGTACCATTCCTTTAGCAGTTCTTCACAGTGGTTTCACAACGATGATTGGATCGACTTTCATTCATGGGGCTCGTATCATTCAGATTTTTACCTCTCAAGAAGCTATGAACAGGCTTCATACGACTGGAATATGCCAAAACCAAAACCCACCCTAAATGCTGAACCTGCTTATGAGTTGCATTCAGTCAACTGGATTGAAGGCAATGGATTCTTTATGCCATATGATGTACGGGATATTGCCTACTGGTCTGTTTTCGCAGGCACCTGTGGCCATACATATGGTAATAACAATGTCTGGCAGTTTTATGATGAAAAGCATCAACCAATATCTTTTGCTAATGTAAATTGGAAAAAAGCAATATTTTCACCAGGTGCGGAACAGATGAAATACCTTAAAAAACTTATCGAATCGCGACCAATGCTGGAAATGGAGCCGGATAATTCAATTATTGTGGGACAAAATCCAACAGGATCAGGTCATATCCAGGCAATCAAGGGTAAAAGCTTTGCTTTCATCTACATACCAACCGGGAATGTCCCTCCTATAAAATTAGGCATTATCTCAGGGAGTAAAATAAGGGCATGGTGGTATAATCCACGAAATGGAGAAAGTACTCTAGTTGGATTATTTGATAATTCAGGTGAAAAGACTTTCGTTGTTCCCGGAATGTCAAAGGAAATGGAATGGCTAAGTTCAGGTCGTGGTTGTGACTGGGTACTTGTAATTGATGATGCAACCAAAGGATACGGTGATCCGGGGAAATAATTTCATATTAAAATCATCTGACTGAATTTAAAAACAACTGCTAGACTTGTAGTTAATAGTTTAGAAAGAAAAAAGCAACATGGAGAAACTGACTATTTTTAATATATTCCTCATTAATAATTAATTAGCTCAACCTGAAAGGACTCAAATTCTAATCACTTGTGTGCGTATAGTTGACTGCAAAAGCTGGACTTATTGGCCACATTTCGCCGGGAAGGTTACAATTTACATACACAGCTAAACAACAAACACTTAACTCTGGCTTTAGGTGGTCAATATTTTCAGGCCAGCTATGGTTAAGGCCACTGGTTTTTCCACTTGGATGAGTCATGTTAAAGCAGCATGTCAGGCCTAATTACAAAAGCCGGGTTTGTTGACCACATTTCGCCAGGAACAGTTACAATTTATATACACTGCTAAACACAATTATTTAACTCCTGCTTTTGGTGGTCAATATTATCTGGCCAACTATGGTCAAAGCCATTGGCTTTTCCAAAGGACTCACAATAATGCAATTAAACGACAAATAAGGTATTGTATGTTACTATTCTAATACTTATCAAAAGAAAAAACCCTGTAATCAATTGAAATACAGGGTTTTAACAGTACCCGGAGCGGGACTTGAACCCGCACAACCGCAATGGTCACAGGATTTTAAGTCCTGCGTGTCTACCATTCCACCATCCGGGCCATTAAAAAACTTTGTACAAAAATATAACTATTAATTCTTTAAAACAATCCAGATCGAAGAGTAGGATGGTGGAATATCCACCTCTGCAGTCTGGCTGCTCACTAAAAACACCCACCGGGTGTTTTCTTTACGCTCGCCCCTACCATCCGGGCAATTAATGTCTTGTAGCCATGCAAGTCCTATAGACTGAATGGGAATACAAATTTAGCAAACAATTAGTTCATAACAAGTATTGGTTTCTCAAGGCAGACTTTTTGTTATCCTTAAACTGTGTCGCATTATAGCAAATTCTGAATTTTATAAAGGGATTGTCTTGCCTGATGGAATGACGGACCCTTTTTGGAAAGCCATTCAAACAACGAATGCCATTGGGCTCTTTTAATCTCAGAGACGGGATTGTCATGCCTGAAGGCATGACGGACCCTTTTTAGGATGCATTCAAAAAAAGTCGCTGCTTTCGCAGCTTCATTTTTTATTTACTCTTACCTCCTCCGTGTAAACACGTCTTCGGTCCTCGTAAATAAAAAATGCCGCATTTTCATGCGGCTTTGTTTGAGCGGGAGACGGGACTCGAACCCGCGACCCCGACCTTGGCAAGGTCGTGCTCTACCAACTGAGCTACTCCCGCAGATTCTGTGGCAAAAATAAGAATTTTTTCTTATCTGCAAAACAGAGCCATGAAAATGGCATCCCATTGCCTGATGAAATGATTACTGTTTGACAGGCCCCCAATCGATGAGCGTATCATTTTCAAAGTGAAGCCAGGAATTATTGTAAAACCAATCTTCCTTAACATCATTTCCATTTATGACCCTGTTGATCTTCTTCGGACCGCCCCAGCTATCCTGCACCATGTCCGTTGTCATTCCTTTCCAGATTTTCCCTGCAATAAGCTTTGCTGCCATGCTTGTCCCGTATTTATTCTCCAGATAAGATAATCTGCTGACCTGTTGCTGCTGGACCGGCTGTTCCTCCTGGACATTAGACTGTTGCTGTATAGCAGGTGCTACATCATTGGTAATATTCTGCATAGTAGCATGACCCTTAAAAATGTACCCCTCACTTTCCTGGTAAATAATGTGAAAGTAGGTGCTGTCTGAGCCTATAACATCTACAGTGTCGCCAGCAGGGACTATCATTATAACTGAGGTAAGATCATCTTTTGCTCCAAAGAGGCGGGTTGCCTTATTGACAATTGCTGTAAGTTTAGTATCCTGATTCTGTGACTGGGCAGATTCAAGACCCTGCAACGTATTTACACGGTTATCCTGGGCATTTAAAGAAAATGCCAGCATCATCATTAAAATTGAAATGGTAAGCTTTTTCATATTGTGTTTTTTATACTATGCTCAAAAACTATACCATACTTGATGATATATCTTAAATATTCCTGGTAACTACCTGTCAGGGATTAGTTCTTCCTGATAAGCATCAGCCCGTCTCTTAAGGGAAGGATTATTTTCTCAATTCCCTTCTCTCTCATTATCATCTCGTTAAATTCAATTATTCCTCTTGTCTGGGAATCCCTTGAGGTGGCATCCAAAACCTTATCGCCCCATAAAACATTATCGGCAATAATAAATCCGCCACTTCTGACCTTATCAATTGAAAGTTCATAATAGTCAATGTACTCCCTCTTATCTCCATCGATAAAGACAAGATCAAACTGCTTATCCAGTCCCGGGATAATTTCCTGGGCTCTGCCGGTGAGCTGTGTGATCGCATTATCGACCCCTGCTTTTCGGAACCATGAACTGCTGAATTCTTTTAGCTCATCATTTATTTCAATAGTAATGAGCCTCCCTCCCGGTTTCAAACCCCTGGCAAGGCAAATAGCTGAATATCCTGTAAAAGTGCCGATTTCAAGAATAATTTCGGGAGTTATCATTTTTGAGATAAGCTCAAGAAGCTTGCCTTGTATATGACCGGTAGACATATTGGGATTGACGAATCTTATATGAGTCTCCCTGAACAGTTCTTCAAGAACCGGATCTTCCGGCGACGAATGATCATGGATATACTTTTCAATCAGTTTATCCATAGTTATTTATATATAAGAGTCGATAATTTTGAAGGTTCAAAAACCTCATTGGAAATCTCCAGTAATTCTGAAGTAGTGAGTAAGTCAATTTTTTTGCATATCTCCTCGAGTGAATCTATCCTGTTAACAACAAGAAGACTTTTTCCAAGGCTGAGCATAAGGCTCTCATGGTTTTCATAACTTCTTGCCAGGTAGCCCTTCAGCTGATTTTTTGCCTTGCTGAACTGGATTGGTCCGAGCCTGGTATTGCGCAGTTTATTTAGTTCAGCAATGGTAATGGCGATGCTTTTTTCAAGATTTTGCCGGTCGGTGCCGAAGTAAACTGAAAACACCCCTGTGTCGAGATATGCATTGTAA
>Ga0224524_1000836_pt1 | contig 10403 bp, 9 predicted proteins | sample CFST75metaG_FD_179895 | JGI IMG/M metagenome (GOLD analysis project Ga0224524, IMG submission 179895) | Peat soil microbial communities from Stordalen Mire, Sweden - C.F.S.T75 | ecosystem: Environmental > Terrestrial > Soil > Wetlands > Peat | place: Sweden: Norrbotten County, Stordalen Mire... | reverse complement strand
GTTACAAAGTCACAGAGTCACAAAGTCAAAAAGTAATCTTCGACTATACAAATAACCAAATAACCGAATAAACACAATAAAATGAACTTTAACAATTTTACAATTAAATCGCAGGAAGCCGTTCAGAAAGCAACGGAAATTGCTGCAGCAAAACAGCACCAGGCCATCGAAACATCCCATTTACTGAAAGGAATGCTGATGGTTGATGAGAATGTTGTACCCTATCTTCTCAAAAAACTGAATGTAAATCTCGAAATTTTTACCAAAGCGCTCGACCATATCCTCGACTCCTATCCAAAGGTCTCCGGCGGCGATCAATTTCTCTCCGGTGATGCTAACAAAGCATTGCAGAAAGCAACAGCTTTGGCGCAGGAATTCAAAGACGAGTTTGTTTCCATCGAACACCTTCTGCTGGGCATTCTTTCCGTCAACGATGCTACATCACGGCTTTTGAAAGATAGTGGCGTTAACGAGAAGGAACTCAGGGCCGCCATCCGCCAGCTCCGGAAGGGCTCGGTTGTCAATAGCCAGACAGCGGAAGAAACCTACAATTCCCTGAATAAATATGCCCGTAATCTGAATGAACTTGCACGTAACGGCAAGCTGGATCCTGTCATCGGCCGTGACGAAGAAATCCGCAGGGTACTGCAGATCCTCTCACGGAGGACCAAGAATAACCCGATCCTGATTGGCGAACCTGGTGTCGGGAAAACGGCCATTGCAGAAGGACTTGCACACCGTATCATCGACGGCGATGTGCCGGAGAACCTCAAGACGAAGCAACTCTATTCATTGGATATGGGTTCACTGATCGCCGGTGCCAAATACAAAGGAGAATTTGAGGAAAGGCTCAAGAGCGTTGTTAAGGAAGTCATTTCTGCCGACGGTGAGATCATTCTTTTTATTGATGAGATCCACACCCTGGTGGGTGCAGGCGCGAGCGAAGGCGCCATGGATGCCGCCAACATCCTGAAACCTGCGCTTTCAAGGGGCGAACTGCATGTGATCGGCGCTACCACCCTGAAGGAATATCAGAAATATTTTGAAAAAGACAAAGCGCTTGAAAGGCGTTTTCAGCCAGTCATGGTGAATGAACCGGAAACGCTGGATGCCATCTCCATCCTTCGCGGGATCAAGGAAAAATATGAAACACATCATCATGTGAGGATCAAGGACGAAGCCATCATTGCCGCTGTGGAACTTTCACAGCGTTACATCTCTGACCGGTTCCTGCCGGATAAAGCCATCGACCTGATCGACGAGGCTGCCTCAAAACTGCGGCTGGAGATTAATTCGGTGCCGGAAGAACTGGAACTGATCGAACGAAAGATCCGCCAGTTAGAAATAGAGCGGGAAGCTATTAAACGTGAGAAGGATGAGGAAAAACTCAAATCCCTTAATGAAGAGATCGGGAACCTGACCGAAGAACGGAACGGGTTGAAGTCGAAGTGGCAATCGGAAAAAGACCTGGTGGAACAGATCCAGGCGAAGAAGAACGAGATCGAAAACCTAAAGTTTGAAGCTGATAGCGCCAATCGCAGCGGGGATCTCGGGAAAGTGGCCGAGATCCGTTACGGACAAATCCCAGAAATGGAAAAGGTTATTAATTCCCTGAAAGAAAAACTTACTGTCCTTCAGAAAGATTCTGCCATGGTGAATGAGGAAGTAGATGCCGAAGAAATAGCTGGAGTGGTTTCCCGCTGGACAGGAATACCAGTCAGCCGGATGCTACAAAGTGAAAAACAGAAACTACTGAACCTCGAAACCGAACTGCACATGCGCGTCGTCGGGCAAGATGAAGCCATAGAGGCCGTGGCTGATGCGATCCGCCGCAGCCGTGCAGGGTTGCAGGATACGAAAAGGCCCATCGGATCATTTATTTTTCTCGGAACTACAGGCGTCGGAAAAACAGAATTGGCCAAAGCGCTGGCAGAGTTTTTATTCAACAACGAGAACAGTATGGTTCGTATCGATATGTCAGAATACCAGGAAAGGCATACGGTTTCAAGGTTGGTTGGCGCACCTCCGGGTTATGTAGGCTATGAAGAAAGCGGACAGCTGACCGAAGCTGTGAGGAGAAAACCTTATTCAGTGGTGCTGCTCGACGAGATCGAAAAGGCACACCCGGATGTTTTCAATATCCTGCTCCAGGTGCTCGACGACGGCCGTCTGACCGATAACAAGGGCCGGACCGTCGATTTCAAGAATACCATCATCATCATGACCTCCAACATCGGTTCTCACCTGATTCAGGAAAACCTTGAAAAAGTGACGGAGAAGAACCGGGAAGAGGTGCTCAATCATACGCGTGAGCAGGTGTTCGATCTGCTGAAGAAGACCATACGTCCCGAGTTCCTGAACCGGATCGATGAGATCATCATGTTTCAGCCGCTCACGGAAGAGGAGATACGAAAAGTGGTGGAACTGCAGCTGGGAATCATCCGCGAGATGCTGGAAAAAAGTGGCATCCATCTTACGACCACTCCGAAAGCCGTCCGGCTTATTGCGACCCTGGGCTTCGATCCTCAGTTCGGTGCCCGGCCTATCAAACGTGTGATCCAGAAAAACCTTCTGAATGAGCTGTCAAAGATGATACTGGAAGGAAAAGTTGATAAAGACAGTGTGATCGTGACGGATGAGAAGGGAGGAAAACTTGTTTTTAGGAATGAAGAATTAAAAATTAAAAGTCACAAAGTCACAGAGTCATAGAGTCACAAAGTAATATTCAACTAAATAATTAAACAAATAAACCTTATTCACCACTTATTTCTCACTACTCACTAAACTTACTTCCAGGATGCATACAACACTATTCCAAACTGTAGCATAACCTGAGTAATCTGTGTATCACTTATGGTTGGATGATCCGATACCGGGATCGATACGTACCCTACGCCTTCATCATGATAGTGGCCAATTTCCACATGCCCATAAGTTGTGGTGTGGATCATTTTGGTACGTAGTGTAAGTCCGCTGTAGATATCCAAACCCATATTAAACCCTTTGCTGAACCTGATCCTGGCTCTTTTCCCGATCAGCAGGTTGAGCCCGATGCAGTCGGTATGCATCGATCTTAATTCAAATGCATTGCGGCTGTAGTCGCTGTTCACCATTCCCCAGGAATAAACAATCATGTCGGCCGTCATTATCTTATAAAAGAGCTCAGGCGAAAGGTAAAACGTTTTCTTTTTATTGAAATAATTCCGGTATCCGAGGGAAATATAGTACCAATCTGCAGTGTTTCTGTAACACCATCCCGTAGCATCCTGTCCGAGGTCGATGTTGGTGGCATCGGTGAAGGACTTGTAAGCCGGTTTATAGCCTAGTTCCACCTTAAATCCATGCGAGGGAGCAATCCTCCTTTCGTATGAAAAACGATAATCCCCGAAAGGCAGTTGTGTGAGTGTTGCACCTATGAAATTCCGGTGAAAGGTTCCTTCATCCTGTGCCATGGCCGTTGAAACCAACAGGCATAAGGTCAGGAAAGTCATAAACTTTATTTTAATGTATTTCATCGTCGTGGATTTATCAGGGTTTGAAACTATCGTTTGTAATTTCCAGGCTGATCTCTGACTTGTACTTATTCGTTTTGGAGTACACCCAGTATTTCCGGAGCAGGTAGTTCTTCTGCGCCGGGATAGTATCGTTCTTAAAAATCTTCAGGACATGTATGCCTTTCAGGGTATCCAGGTTCTCAGGTTCGCCATACCAGCTACTACTCTTGTAAACCACCAATAGGTTTCTTTTCTCCCCGGGATCATAGTAAACGATCGAATCATTGGAGGTGGTTGACTCCCGTTCATTATCCCAGAAATTATAGAACACCACTTTGATCCTGCTGTCGGAGTGGTTGATCACACTATAATACAATGTGGTATCGGTTATATTCTGATCGTTTTTAATGCAGGAGGATAATCCCACTGCGATAATGGGAAAGATAAGGATCAGTATGCGGATTTTGGATAGAAGGTGTTTCATTGAAGCTGGATTAAGGTTAGAAAATTATTTATGTAATTGCTATGTACTCATTGTTTTTTAATTATGAGATGAACAAGTAAACGAGAGAACGGGTTAAGCCGGGAGAAGAAGAAAATGAAGAGTGAAGAATGAAAAATGAAAAATTCGCTATTTCGCTATTTCTCTTCCACCTTTATCTCCGTCTTGGGTGGCTCTGGAGTTTTGTCGGTTTTGATCAGCACGCCGTGATCATAGATATCGGTCGATATCAGTTTTCCGTCGAGGTCATAAGTAAACCATTTGCCATCGGGATAACCGTTGAGGTATTGCCCGGTATTGAACTTCTGGCCTGTGGGATAAAATACCGTCATCGGCCCTTCTTTCAGGTCATTTTTATAGGTTCCCTGCAGTTTTACCGTGCCATCGTCAAAATACTGCATCCAGGATCCTTCCCGCAATCCATCTTTCCAGGGAATCGACTCCGCTATGGTTTTTCCGGCAAAATAGGTCTTCGCGGCCCCATTCTTTTTCCCGGCTTTGTATATTTCCTCCGAAACAAGCGATTCATCAAATTCACTGAAGAAACGCCATAAACCTTCCCGTTTTTCATTCACAAATTTTCCTTCCGCATTCTTCTTCCCGGTAAGGAAATAAGTGGTCGTGGTGGTCGTCTTCCCGTCTTCTGAAAAGATGGAAACAGCTTTCATCGATCCACCGGGAAAATAGTATTTAAAAGTACCTTGCGGGATGTTGTTTTTAAACTGCCCTTCATATACTTTCCGTCCGGCGGAATCCAATTTAATCCACTGACCTTGCCTCCTTCCGTCCGCATCTTTTATATTGACTGTTTCCTGGTTAAAACCCGGAAACGGAATCATCGCGATGAGGATAAAAAAAAGAAATTGCTTCATGGGTTTCTTATAAAACTGTACTTTTGCGGTGGTAAAAGCAGGGATTGTTTTTCATGTGATAAACGCACGGAAAGCAGGTTTATTATTCATGATTGTACCGTTAATGTTTGATCACACGTGAATACCTATCCGTCAAAACTCCTGGAGAATGCTGTTTCGGAACTTTCGAAGCTGCCGGGCATCGGGCGTAAGAGTGCGCTGCGGCTGGCCCTGCACCTGCTCCGGAAAGATATTTCGGAGGTAGAGGCATTCGGAAACGCGGTAGTAAAGATGCGGAAGGAGATCCGTTATTGCAGGGAATGTCACAACATCTCAGATGCCGATATCTGTTCGATCTGTGCCAGCCCAAAAAGGGATAAATCGACCATCTGTGTGGTGGAAACCACCCGCGATGTGATGGCCATTGAGAATACGGGGCAAATGGGCGGCGTTTATCATGTACTCGGGGGGATCATTTCACCCATGGAAGGTTTGGGGCCTGAAGACCTGGCCATCGAAAGTCTGGTCGCCCGTGTTGCAGAAGGAGAAGTGAAGGAGATCATACTGGCGCTTCCAACCACCATCGAAGGCGACACGACTAATTTCTACCTCTACCGCAAGCTGAAGGATCTTACCCTGAAAGTCACCACCCTTGCCCGTGGCGTTTCCATCGGTGATGAACTGGAGTTTACCGACGAGGTTACCCTGGGCCGTTCCATCATGAACCGTACGCCATATGAGGGAATGTTCCTTAAGAAGTAGCGAAATAATTATCAAGTATCAATTGTCAATTATCAATTAATCTGCATTCCTTCAATCTATACCAAATAAATCGAGTTGGTTGGCTGATACCTGCGGAGGACAGGGTGATGAGGCAGTATAATTGTCGAGCAGGGGGCGGATGGATTTTTTGATGATCTTGGTGGGTGTTGTGCCTCGACTCCTGCAGAAATTCTCGAGGGACCGTTTTTGGCGCGTGGTCAATTTCAGCTTGAGTGTCTTGTAGCGTATAGGTTTCCGGGCTTTCTTTCTAGTCATTCCGCGTTTTTCTCGTTCAGGATTTCCTTGAAATCATTAATAATCTTTTTGGCCAGGTTTTCGGCCTTGGCAAGAAGGTCGCTTTCGGCATATATCCTGACAATGGGTTCGGTATTCGATTTCCGCAGGTGAACCCATTCATTGTCGAAATAGATTTTCACTCCGTCGATAGTAGTGATCTTCATCGATTTATATTTCCGGATGATTTTCTCCAGGATCTCGTCGATGTCCATTTCCGGTGAAAATTCGATTTTGTTCTTCGAAATAAAAAAGGAAGGATAACTGTCGCGGAGGCCCGAGCAAGTCTTTCCCGATTGTGCGAGGTGTGCAAGGAAAAGTGCGATCCCCACCAAGGCGTCTCTTCCGTAATGAAGTTCAGGATAGATCACGCCGCCATTTCCTTCGCCTCCGATCACGGCTTTCTGCTTTTTCATCATCTCCACCACATTCACTTCCCCTACTGCTGAGGCAAAATATTTTCCGCCGGCTTTCTCTGTGATAATCCTGAGCGCTTGTGTGGAGGATAAATTGGAGACCGTGTTCCCCGGCTGGTTCTGCAGGATATAATCGGCCACAGCCACCAGGGTATATTCTTCGCCGAAGGGTTCTCCTACTTCGTTGATGATGGCAAGGCGGTCCACATCGGGATCGACCACGATGCCAAGGTCGGCATTGATCTTCACCACCCTTTCGCAGATCTCACTTAGGTGTTCAGGCAGAGGTTCCGGGTTGTGTGCAAATTCCCCATCCGGTTCACAGTTAATGGGATCGATTTTATTTACTCCCAATGCTTTCAGCAACATCGGGACAGCAATACCACCTGTTGAATTGACCGCATCCACGGTAATGCTGAAGCGTGCTTTCCTGATGGAATCGATATCGACCAGTGGAAGAGCCAGGATTAAATCAATATGTTTCCGGATAAAGGAATCATCGTAAGAATATCTTCCCAACTGGCTCACATCGGCATACCAGTATTCCGATGCTTCAGAGATCCTCACCACCTCTTCTCCGTCGGCTGCAGAAAGAAACTCCCCAAGATGGTTGAGCAGCTTCAGTGCATTCCATTGCTTTGGGTTATGGCTTGCCGTGATGATAATGCCTCCCTGTGCTCCGGTTTCGAGCACAGCCAGTTCAGTAGTAGGTGTCGTGGTAAGACCGATATCGATCACGTCGGCGCCCATGGCAAGGAGAGTTCCCGAGATCAGGTCGCTCATCATGCTGCCGGAGATCCGGGCATCCCTGCCAATGACTACCTGCAGCCGTTCGCTCTTACTTTCCTTTTTAATAAATGCAGTAAAGGCAGCCGTAAATTTCACAATATCGTCCGGGGTCAGTCCTTCTCCGGGTTTTCCGCCGATGGTTCCCCTGATACCGGAAATAGACTTTATAAGGCTCATAATCTCTTTTAATTTGAGGCAAAAGTAAAGTTTTTTTAATGTTTGAGAAAGGCGTTGTTGAAAAAAAATAAAAACTGAGCAAAGCCGGGAATCACCCTCATTTATTTTTCGTATTTTTGCAACGATTCTAAAAAGCGGTTTATCGCTGACACATGATGGAAGATCCCTTCGATCCCTATTCAGATCCTGAAACTCTTCAACTTGCCCGTCGTTTCGAGCAAATGGTAAGAGATGATCAGCATTATTTTTTCGATTTGGATGAATTCGAAGAGCTCATCGATTATTATCTTTTCAACAATGAGATCCGCAAAGCTGAATCCTGCATCGCCATTGCCCTGGATCAGTACCCCAGCGAAACAGGCCTCCTGCTGAAAAAGGCCCAGTTCCTTATCTCCACCGACAAGAACGAAAAAGCATTAAAGATCCTTTCAGACCTCGACGGAAACAATTTCGGTGATTACGAAATTCACCTTGCAAAGGGAAACCTATACAGCCAGCTCGACGATTCGGAGAAGGCCATCGAGGAATATACACTGGCATTGCATGATTCCGACGAAATGGATGAGATCCTGTCGAACATTGCTTTTGAATACGAGAACCTTGGAAAATACGAGAAAGCCATCGAGTTCCTTACAAAGGCAACAGAGCAGAATCCCGACAACGATGCTGCATTATACGAGCTTTCATTTTGTTTCGAGATTTCGCAGCAAACTGAAAAGGCAATCACTTTCCTGGAAAACTATCTTGAAAAGCATCCGTTTTCCAAGGCCGCCTGGTTCAACCTCGGAATTGCTTACAGCAACCTTGAACTTTTCGAAAAGGCTATCGATGCTTACGATTATGCCATTGCCATCGATGAGACTTTTGCATCGGCTTATTTTAACAAGGCAAACTGTTATGCGAACCTCAACAATTATTCCGGTGCCATAGAAACCTATCTTGAAACCAGTTTCTATGAGGATCCGGAACCGCTGACCTTCTATTACATCGCCGAGTGTTATGAGAAGATGGAAAAGTTTGAAGCAGCGATCCAATATTACACCAAGGCAATCGATATCGATCCCGAGTTCGGGGATGCATGGCTGGGTGCAGGCGTTGCATACGATGCCCTGAATAATCCGAAGGTGGCGCTAACCTATGTTGAACGCGCTATTAAAATTGCTCCTACCATTCCTGATTACTGGTTCCTTAAGGGAGACATCCAAATGAAACTGGCGCAGGTGGAAGAGGGTGTATTATCATACCGCAAGGTGATCGAGCTGGAACCCAATGACCCGGAGATATGGCTGGAACTCTCCATGGTCTATGCTGACCAAAAAGAGTACGATAAAGCCCTGGAAACATTGAAGGAAGGAATGAAGTGGCATGAACAGAATCCCGATTTTCTTTATGCAAGTTCGATTTACCTGTTGAAATCAGGAAAGACCAAGCATGCCTGCGAGGTGCTCGAAAAAGCGCTTTCCATGGATTATGACGGCCACCGAAAGATATTTAAGGTCTTTCCCGATCTCAGGGAAAATCAAACCATCACGGATATCATTGAAGGATACCGCGACAAACGTCAGTAACATCCTTCCAGTTCTGATCCGTATTGGAACTGAATCTATTTATTACAAAACTATACCTATGGAGAACATCCATTTACCTCTGATGCCGGAAAGAACAAAGAAACCAAGGACAAACGGAGTCGCTATGGTCATGGATAAAGGACTCAGCATCCGCGAAGCCGAAGATTTCATCTCTGTTTCAGGCGATCTTACCGATTTTGTGAAACTGGGTTTCGGAACCTCAGTCGTCACACCCAACGTTAAAGAAAAGATTAAACTTTACCAGGAAGCAAATATCAAGGTCTACCTGGGGGGAACCTTGTTTGAAGCCTTTCTGATCCGCAACATGGAGGATGAGTACCGTCGGTTTATTGATGGCCTCGGCATTGATACCATTGAGATTTCGGATGGTTCCATGCGGATTGACCATGTAAAGAAATGTGAAGTCATTAACAATTTTTCGAAGAATTACACGGTACTCTCGGAAGTCGGCTCCAAAGAGGCCGGTATCCTGATCGCCCCAGCTCGCTGGATCGAGATGATGGAGACAGAGCTGGCAGCCGGAGCCTTCAAGGTAATTGCCGAAGCACGCGAGAGCGGAACCGCAGGCATTTACCGACCCAGCGGGAAAGCGCATACCGTTTTGATCAACATGATCCTTTCGAAGATCGCCATCGACCAGATACTCTGGGAAGCTCCGCTGAAATCACAGCAGGCATGGTTCATCCAGCATTTCGGGGCCAATGTGAACCTGGGAAACATTCCTCCCAATGAGGTCATTCCCCTGGAAACATTACGCCTCGGCCTCCGGGGAGATACTTTCTTTCGTTTCCTCCCGGATGAATGCAAGAAATACAAACTGGTATAACCAGACATGATTATCTTTGGACTGATCGGATATCCCCTTTCACACTCCGGATCAGGATCGTGGTTTGCTGAGAAACTCAGAAAAGAAGGCAGATCCGGTTGCCGTTATCTTAATTTCCCTTTGTCTTCCCTGGAAAAGTTCCCCGCTCTCCTGCGCAAACACACAGGTCTTACAGGGTTGAATGTGACCATTCCCTATAAAGAGCAGATCATTCCCTGGCTTGATGAACTGGATCCAATAGCCGGAAAAATCGGTGCAGTCAATACCATACTCATCCACCGCGAAAAAGAGCATATTCACCTGAAAGGGTTTAACACCGACGCCGATGGATTCCTTAAATCTGCCGATTTCTCTAAACACCGGAATGCCCTGATCCTGGGAAGCGGGGGTGCGGCAAAAGCAGTTGCCTATGCATTGGCAGAAATGGGAATATTTTTTCTCTTTGTCTCCCGCTCAAAAAAATCAGCAGATCATATTACTTACCAAGAACTTTCAGCAGAAGTTTTTTCAAGCCATACCCTGATCGTGAATGCAACTCCACTGGGGATGTTCCCTTCGGTAGAAACGTTTCCTCCCATCCCCTATCATTTTCTTTCGGAAAATCATTTCCTCTACGATCTGGTGTATAATCCCGGAATGACAATCTTTCTGAAGAAAGGATCAGCAGCAGGCGCCATGGTTCAAAACGGACTCCGGATGCTCG
>Ga0224524_1000835_pt1 | contig 10420 bp, 6 predicted proteins | sample CFST75metaG_FD_179895 | JGI IMG/M metagenome (GOLD analysis project Ga0224524, IMG submission 179895) | Peat soil microbial communities from Stordalen Mire, Sweden - C.F.S.T75 | ecosystem: Environmental > Terrestrial > Soil > Wetlands > Peat | place: Sweden: Norrbotten County, Stordalen Mire... | reverse complement strand
CCGTTGTCTGCGCCGTCATAAACTACTTTATTGCCATTACCCTGATCGGTCGCGGATGTAAAATTAGCATTAACACCGGAAACCGAAACGGCATCGGTTGGTGTCCAGTTAACAGCGCTGCCGGCACGAAGAACAACTATTCTCTTTGCACCGTTGCCGCCTGATGTGGTTAGATAAAATGCTGTTCCGGTTACTTCTGAAAAAGCAACGCTTGAAGCAATGGTCGGTTCGGCTGACAAGTATATACCACCAAGAGAAACGAGGGCAGTATCGGCGCCTGAACTTGCCAGTGATAATAGTCCCACATAAGAGCCCGCCGCTGACGCGTTTAAACGAACAGACATTGTTATCGGTTGTCCGACTACTGAGCCGCTTGCAACTGTCAAAGTAATTTCCGATGATGAACCAACCCAGTTGGTGCCTCCGTCGGTTGAAATTTCATAGCTTGCCGGCGGAACAATGACAACATTCGATGTCAGGTTTGTTCCTGTAACGGTAAATGTCTGAACAGCAGACGGGGTTGATGTTGTTTGAATAAAATTTGATAATGCTGTTGTTGAGGGAATTACCGCAATAAGTGCAGCGGTTGTACCTGAAATTTTTACACTGTTTGCAACCACATACTTACCGGTCGCTGCTGTTGTATAATATGGATAAACACGTACGTAAACTGTTTGCCCGCCGTTTACCAAAAGAGAAGGAGAAACAGAAACATTCGGAGTTGACGGAGCTGTTTGTGTCAAGCTTAGAGTTGTACCAATTTGTGTTTTCGTTGCAAATGCTGAATCTGTTGAATAATAAACATTTGCCTTCATGTTGCTGCCGCCGGTCGCATATAAATTCATTGTTATGGTTGAAACAGTAAGTGAATTTCCCACAGTCGGAGAAACTGCGAACTGCATATATCTTGTGGCGTTTTCTGTCGTTTCAGCAGGCCATGACCCCGCGGTAGGAGTCGGAGAGCTGCGCTGAACACTGCTGACATACGTACATTGCATGTTGGTAAATGACTGGTCACCGGCTAAAATATTTCCGGTAACGGTAGTTGATTGATTTGCGGTCAAATTCCATGTCGCCGTAGCTGATACCTGAGCATACATCTGAACAGCACAAATCAAAATTACGAGTACAAAGTATCTTTTCATTGAACCTTTCTTTGAGTTAGTTAACACCCAACCACAACAGGGTGCGTATTGTTTATTTCAGTAATATCATTTTTCTGGATTCAGTAAAACTACCTGCTTCCAGCCGATAAAAATATATGCCGCTTTGCAAATTGTCAGCCCTAAAATTTAGGGTATAATTTCCAGCCGGTTGTTCCTGATTAACCAGTTCACAGACCAATTTTCCCAAGACATCATATACCCGCAAAGTAACATGGCTTCTGTTTTTCAGTTCATATCCTATCATTGTTGCCGGGTTGAAGGGATTGGGATAGTTTTGATGTAAATTAAACGTGGTAGCTTTAGCCCGGATATCCGATTTTACATCGGTCAGACCGAATTCAAATGCTCCAAGGTCGGGCGCTTTGCCAAAGTATGACAAACCAACATCCACGCCCTTATCAATAAGGTCGCTGGTTGAAACCAGTTTTGCAAAACCGTTATTCGGAAGGCTTCCATCGGCTTCACGGGGCGCTTTGGCAAGAGTTGAATCAAGACTAATAAAGTCGGAACTGTCTGCGGTTACCCCGGTTATAGTCCAGCTGCAATTTGTAATAATACTGTTTGAAGTAATACTGAAGTTCTTACCGCCTGCAGCAGGTGCAAAACAAACACAATTTGTAACTACGTGACCCTCGGAAATGTCGTTGCTTAAAGCAATATTTTTTGCATTACCGAAAGAGGTACAATTATATAATGTGATGTGCTTGTTGTTATCATTTTGATCAAATGCTTTTCCGCCTCCACTGACAAAAGAATTATGAAAAGCAACACATCGCCTTGCAACATGCGGGGCGCCATATGTGCTGTTGCCGCCAAGCTTAAACCCGTTACCGTTACCGCTCCAACTACCTGAATATCCATATACTTTTGCGTCACCGTTATGCCACGTCCAGCAATCTTCGATAAGCACCATGTATTCATCCTGATAGAGATCCCAACCGTCATCGGCATTATCCCATGAACGGCATCCGCGGAATACATTTCCGGGACCCGCGCAAAGTTTACAGGCAAATCCATCGGCGTTTTTTCCACCGTTCTGCTCATCAAAGTTAAAATAGGAATCACAGTTTAAAACAAGATTGTATCCGGCCGAATCACCATTGTTGGAAACGGAGTTTTTTGCCAAACCAATTTGGAGACCGCTGTCCCAGCAGTGATTAAATGAGCACTGCTCTATGATGTTGTGGTTTCCTTCAATTTTAATTCCATTATCACCGGCGCGATATACTTCGATACCTTTCATATGCCAGTAACTTCCGCCAAGGAAAAATCCTCTGTTTGCATCGCCTTGCCCCATTGAAGAAAAGTCCAGCAAGGGATGTTCGCCCGGGTATGCCCAGATACAAATTCGATGAAGAGAATCCGTGCCTGATTTATTAAGAGTGATTGTTGTGCTGTAGTTATATGTACCACTGCGCATGTAAATTGTGTCTCCGGCGCTTACCAGCGTTACGGCCTTGGAAAGACTATAGAGAGGAGCATCAATTGTTCCGGCATTTAAGTCGTTTCCTGAAGGAGATACGTATATGGCAGCTTCTGCGGGTAATAAAAAGAGCGCGAAAAGAAAAATAACCGGATAAAAATACTTCATAAACATCTGTGTTGTTTAATAAACTAACTCAAAGATAGAAAGTTCTTTTTTTTTCTGTGATATGTGTATCACAGGTCTAAAATAATTCTGTGGTTACAAGAATTAGTATCCCGTAACCACAGAGGAGTGATCAATTTTCAGAGCAAAATTATTTCATTAATATCATTTTCCGGACTTCAGAATAATTTCCGGCATTTAATTTATATAGATATATACCACTTGGTAAACCATTACTGTTGAATTCAGCCCGATAGGTTCCCGCGGCTTTCTGTTCATTTACGAGAGTAGCAACTTCTTTACCCAACGTGTTATAAACAGTCAACTTAACGTTGCTGGCCTTTCCGAGGTTGTACGTAATTGTTGTTGTCGGGTTAAATGGATTTGGATAGTTCTGTGCAAGAGCAAATTCATTTGCTTTGAATTGTACATCCTTAACATCAACAGACAGTTCGGTAGCCCAGTCAATGGCCGCTTTCGTAAGTTTCCATGCTTCGTCAGTATAGAAGCTATCGGCTTCAGCACTGATTCCAATCATAGCAACGCGCGAGGCAATTGCCAACGTTGCGGCTAAACTATCCGTTGCAGAAGCTGATGCATGAGTTAATGTCCCTTTTTCAAGTCCGGCAATTACAATCTTCGTGTTTAGACCTTCGGTCAAATCACCCTTGATCTTTGCTATCGGAATAATTTTAACAATTGTATCCATTGGAAAATATCCCAGATATTTCGTTGCTCTTGTTGCGGATGCCAATTTAACTGTATCGCCATAGTTATGTCCGGCGCTCAGTGCATGTCCCGTTTTATCCATAATAACAACATCGCCATCTGTGGTATAATCTTTTGCGGCTGTGTTGAAGAACCCGCCTGCCGAAAGTTTACCAATCCAAACTTTGTGTGTTACGATAGGAACTTTAAGTCCTCTAACACGTGCACAATCAGCGGAACCAACAGCGTCGCTGATGTAAACAAACTTATAATATAGTGCGAGTGAATCGTCAGAAGGATATCCGAGTTTAAATCCCGTAGTGATTACGTTCGGGACAACGGTAAAGCCCATTGCGGTAAATTTATTACGGAGAACAGTGTCGGGACTTGTGGTGAGAGCTTTCGTTACGTATAGAACATTCCCCGAATACTGAGCCGAAGCTTTTTGGGGCATAAACACGAGCAATGTAAGAGCGCACAACAATAAGCCAAAGCAGGTAAAACGACTTCTCATATTTTGATTCCTTATGTTTGTTTTAGTTAAACGCGGGGAGAGATCGACCCCGAAATCTCCCGGATTATATAGTCAAAATGATAATTTTGTTTTTGCTTTTAAATCCGCAATTGTAGTCATGAGCAAAACTAAACTCAGCCGCTATTCTTAACCGTCGTTCTCCATCGTTTCATTCTCCGGTGATGAAAAATAAACATCTCCGTTAACATCATGTTGTCGTAAACTTATAAGCGAAATGCCGTTCATGCCGGCAGACACCTAAATCGTTAAAGTAACCGATAAACCATTATGTCCAAATTAAGAAAAAATAATCATAGTCAAAATAAATTTTTATTAATCAGCGCAGATATATTTTCTCCCCGAATTTTCCCTATATGTCTTATATTAAAGCATATAATTATCTTTTTATAATAGGAGCACTTAATTATGACACATAATTCCCTGTTATTTATAGTGTTTTTATGCGTTTTTCCCATCTTTTCGCCAATTTTGGCTCAGGATCTGAATTCTCACGAATCGGCAGCCCTGGAATGCCTTTTGGCAATGAACGTGGATAAAACCGTAAACCTAAGCGCTAAGCCTATTGCTGAAGGAGTCTTTAAAAATTCCCCTGATCTGATGAAATATCAACAAGAGCTCACGAATTTTTTCGATAAGTACATTTGCTGGGATCACTTACGGGATTATTTCATCGAACAATACTGCGCTAAGTTCTCCGAATCGGAGCTTCTTGAAATGACCTCTTTCTTCAAGACAAAAACCGGAAGAAAATACATCAATACTCTTCCGCAGCTGCAATCACTCTATTCCGAGCTAAGCCAAAAAATCATGAAGGACAATATTGATGAACTCGGAACAATAATAAAAAAAGGGAAATAACGGTACCGCGAGGCTATTATGGGACTTACACAATCACAATCAGCCGCACTCGCATACGACCGGCATATATCGCTGACCGCTAATGCCGGATCGGGAAAAACATATGTCCTTATTCAGCGCTTTCTGAAAATCATCATCGAACAAAAAATATCCCTGAGAAACATCGCCGCCATAACTTACACAGACAAGGCCGCCGCAGAACTATACACAAAAATCGCCGGCGAGTTGGACTCTCTTATTAATTCAGAAACCAACCCCGAAAAACGCGCGGATTTAAAAACCATCCGCAAACAGTTAATCTCGGCAAACATTTCCACCATTCATTCTTTTTGCATCGATCTATTGCGCGAATACCCGATTGAGGCCGGTGTTGACGCAAACTTTATCACTATCGACCAATACCACGCACGGGAAATTCTGGATCTTTCCGTTAAAGAGGTATTAAAGAAAAACTCTGACGGACTGCTTTATCAAAAACTCATGCGCATTCTCGGCGGGACTTCGATATTTGAAGCCGAATTAAAAAGACTTATTGAGTCACGCGAAAAGCTTGAGGCTCTGAAAGATGCATTGTACTCGGGAAATGTTGAAGACGTTAAAAATAATATACTCTCAAAATTTCTCGGTTTGACAAAGACAATCGTTAACATGTATCGCCCGCGGTTCTTAGAAAGTATTGTCTCACTTAACAATTCCGTTTTGCAGAACGACCCCAAATCAAAAGGGGCAAACCATGTTGCGCAGCTTTTATCTTGCCTTAATAAATCCGGACAAGTACAAAAAGAGACCGAGTCCGCTATCATTGGTGATATAATAACCCAGAAAAACACATTCCGGAAAACATACATCAAAGATGACGCCGGATTTTCCGATGAACTGCAAGCCATAGTCCGGTATGCTGATGTGCTGAACAATATTCCCGATGATGATGATTTCAAACGATGGAACGATACTGCCGCGCAATTTGCCGAAGATGTCCTGTCCGTGTACAATGATGTTAACGAAATTTATACCCGCCGGAAAACCGAAGGGGGATATCTCGACTTTGAAGACCTGATGCTTTTCACAAAAGAATTGTTGAAGAACGACGAGGTAAGAACCGCCTTGGCCGGAAGATTCCAATATCTCATGATAGATGAATATCAGGATACCAACGAAATTCAGTATGAGATATTCCTCCCGCTGCTGGATGAGTTGAAAAAGGGGAATCTCTTTGTCGTCGGCGACGAGAAGCAGAGTATTTACGGATTCCGTAATGCAGAAGTTTCTATATTCAACAGGACGAAAAACAATATCCTCGATTCGGGGGAAGGCGATGAGCAGACCGAAAGAAATTTAGTATTGCCTGATTCTTTCAGAATGACCGCGGAGTTGTGCTTGTTTAATAACAAACTGTTCCAATCTGTTTTTCATGCCCCCGTCGCATTATATAACGAAGTGAGCCATACGGATCTTGTTTGTGCTAAACGGGACGACTTCGATTCAAAGATTGAACTCCTTATCACAAGAAAGGATGCTGGGTTCACCGATGAGGAAAAGATTTCGGAAGCCGAACTTGTTGCGAGAAGAATACTCAAACTAAAAAAAGAAATATCCTCTTTGCAGTGGAACGATATAGCCATCCTTTGCGCAAAGAGGAAATACTTTGATACACTACAGGAAGCATTCACGTCGCATAAAATACCCCACGTAATTGCCGGCGGCCGCGGATTTTATCAGAATCAGCCGGTTTATGATTTTTATAACTATCTCTCTTTCCTGCTGGACAATAAAGACGACACGGCTCTTTTCGGCATTCTCCGCTCACCATTCTTCTTTCTTGATGATACAACTATTTTTAATATAAGCTGTCTGCCGGGGGGCTGTCTTTTTGAAAAACTAAAAACTTCTGCAGAATCTGTGCCCACCGCTCAATCGATTATTTCTATTTTGGAAAAACACAACAGGTCGGCACATTCTTCATCCATTCCTAAAATCATGCAGTCGATTCTGGAAGATACTCCGTACGCGGCAATTTTAGCAAATAGGGCAGACGGCGAACAGCAGACCGCTAATCTCGAAAAACTTTTTACCATTGCGCTTGATTATGAACTCGGCGGTTATAATAATTTATATAACTTCCGCAGTTTTCTGAATCAGTCGATAGAGACGGATGAAAGCGAGGGCTTCGCGTCTGTTATCAAGGGTTCGGATGCGGTACAACTGATGACCATACATCAGGCAAAGGGTCTGCAATTCAAAGCTGTTTTTGTTTTCAGCGCTCATGTAAAACACGAATTCATGGGTTTCTCAAAAAGCACAATTTCCATTGACCGCGACCTGGGGATAACAACCAAGTTTCCGAAAGATGAAGATTATTTTTCGGAGTTTGAAGAACCTCCGCATTTTACGCTGATGAAATTCATTTCCAAAAAGAAAGCTGACGCGGAAGCTGACAGGCTGATGTATGTTGCGCTGACAAGGCCTAAGAACTATCTGTTTGTTTCCGGAGAAATGAAAACAACAAAAGTGAATCCTGGTGGAATTATTACTCCGGATTCGCCTCTTGGAAAAATTTGTGAGCACCTGCAAATAGATTATACACAGAGCGCCGGGTCTTGTTCCGGAGACTTGCAGGTTCTAGAAAGTTCGGACAACGAAAATTATATAAATAAGACAAATAAAATTTCTTTTGATATTCCTATTGTTAACTCTCTGCCGGTTTCCGGTGATGCAATTGCCGCAGCGGCAAAAAGCAAAATAGAATTCTCCATTAATACGGAACCAGTACCTGACACAAAAATTTCCCCGGTAATATCTGCAACTCAGTATGTAACTTACATGCAGTGCCCGATGAAATATCATCTCCGGTACGGACTTCATCTCGATGATTTGATTCCCACACCAAAAAGATATTCCAACCTAATTCCGGATTCCCCCGATAACTCCTACGATGGAATGGCAGACGAAGCTGATACCGGAGATATCGCCGACGGAGAAGAACTGCTCGCTCAGGGCTTTGCGGAAAAAAGAGGTATTATTTTACACGCCTTGTTGGAAAAAGAAGTACAGCCGGAACAGGTTGACGCCTCAATGCAAAACATTGCAGCCGGAATGCCCGAAATAAAAGAGAGTAATAGTTTATCTCAAATAGCCGAGACCTACGCCTCCTTCGTGAAGTCGAAAACGTATACTGATATCGTTGATCTCGGTGAGGCGAGAAACGAGTTTGATATTCAGACTTCAGAAGGTGATTATTTCCTTCAGGGTAAAATCGATCGCTTTATAAAAGAAGGCGATAAGGTTTTCATTATAGATTATAAATCCAATTCGGTTGAAGTAGCAAAGCTGCGAAAACTCAGCGGTTATTATTCTCACCAATTAGCCTTTTACTCGTACATTGCCTCAAAATTATTTCCGGATGTCACCATCTTCGAAACAAAAATTGTTTACGTAATGCATCCGGAGGAATCGGTTACAAAAACCTATTCGCGAAAACAACTCGAAAGCGTAAAAGAAAACGTTGATGCGTTATATAAAATGATAAACGGGGAAATCTGTAAAAAAAACACCACACACTGTGGCGAATGCATTTTTGCGGTGGGCAGAAAAACGTGCGTAAACAGTTAGAATAACTTGTGGATAACTTGTTAGTAGCCCGTGGATAAGTTGTCTATAATTCGTCTTTGTTTATAAGTACCACCTTTCAAACAAGTTCTCAAGATGCCGATTGTTGAAAAGTTTATTATAATTACCCGGGTTTTTAGTCTGATTTGCCGGCTTTTTAAAGTTACCAACATATCCACACTATTATAATAATAGTAAATAATAAAAAATAAAACTCTTTACTGATATTATGTATTGTGGAGTCTTTTTTTTATCTCCCAAATTGGCGTAAGTGGTGGTCAATGTGAAGATAGGATATTCTTGCCCATTGCCACTTGGACATTTTGCCGAATGACGGGTGAACCGGAAAAGGATTGCTTTCGAAAGATTTTTCAAAGTTGTTGAGAAGTGAGATAAAAGTTTCTTTGTCTTTTTCAATGGATTTTGGGCGCGTACCCGCAACTCCTTGTTTAAATTCACGGGAAGTTTGAATTTTACCTTTGGGAATCTGTAAAACGGTAAGTACCAGCCACTTTACAACAGTGGTCGTCATTTTATTGCCGGTAAAATCAACTGATTTAATTCCGGCAGCAACCCGAAGCGGGTCAGCAATATGACACACCATTTCTTCAGCATTCATTGTTCCCCATAAAGCATTATCGTGCTGTTTAAGCGAGTTAACCCTTTGAATTATGCTCTCTTTTATATTTTCATCTAATAAGGTAATCATCGAAAAAGTACTCTTTTTTTATATGTCATCGGCAATATAACAATACTATTTGAAAAATATTTTAATACAAGTTAGCCTTGCAGTACTTTTCAACGATTTCATCGTTAATTATCTTGCTATTTTTTTTAGCTCCGATGTAGCAAAAATGGTAGTTGTCGGCAATACCCGGGCGGATGTTAGCTTGTTAATATATTTCTATTTATTATATTGTGATAGTAAGAATTTTCTTATAAGGGATAAAATATGGTGATAGACAAAAAGAAGACCGGAACCCGCCTGAAAAATTTTCTGTATGAACATTTCGACAATATTGATGCCGCCGCAAAATCTTTGGGCACAACCGTTGGCTCTCTGCGGAACAGCTATTTTAACGGCAAGAGTCTGCCCGGCGCTGAGATAATTTTGAAACTCCAGCAGTTAGGCTGTGACACAAAGTGGCTGCTTGAAGGAAAAAAAGAGATCAAGCCGGAAAATGGATTTTCCTCTCTTGAGTACCGCGTTATCGGCATGGTGCCCGCCGGAAAAGGCGAATCGGTTGACTGGTCCGATTGGTGGGAAAGCGAAGTGCTCAGTTATCACCCGGATGACCATGTATTCATTAAAATCGATCCGGAGTTCGGTTACAGTATGATGCCTATGATACAGCCCGGCGATTTTGTTCTCATTTCATTTTCAGCTAAGCCGCAGAACGGTGACTTGGTTGCCGCCCTGTGGGATAAGACCAAGGGCGCTTTGAAAGTTTACAATGAGAACCCGACCGTTCCGAGCGCGGTTATTCTTACAAGCTATAACCAGGCCGTCGAGCCTATCTTTGTGAAAAAAGACCAGGTACGCATGTACAAAGTTGTTTTGATAAAGAAGGCAAAATAATCATGCTGTTACGTTCGCGCAGAACATTTTCGAAACCACATAAAGTATTCACGGATCTTCGCGAAGCCGAAAAAGAGATATTTATTCTCAATCCCCTTGGTGCTCCAATAGATTTTCTCATCAACAATCTTCCGGACTGGTGCAACAAAGAATACAAAAGAGGTAATGACGTATATAATCCGTTCAAGATGCTTTGCACCTGCGAGGAATATAGAGAATCCGCCGGTGAATACGAGCCGATGGATTACCGCAGAGTATGCCGGCATTTGTACGCTTTTTATATGCAGCGTTTAAAAAAAGACATCAATCCCCTTGCCGTTTTATTGATGGAGCAGAACAAAAAACACGGGCCGGAAGAATTGATACGGGCGGAACTGAGC
>Ga0224524_1000833_pt1 | contig 10427 bp, 10 predicted proteins | sample CFST75metaG_FD_179895 | JGI IMG/M metagenome (GOLD analysis project Ga0224524, IMG submission 179895) | Peat soil microbial communities from Stordalen Mire, Sweden - C.F.S.T75 | ecosystem: Environmental > Terrestrial > Soil > Wetlands > Peat | place: Sweden: Norrbotten County, Stordalen Mire... | reverse complement strand
ACCCAATTCTGGTTTAAACATAACATCCAATTTTGGACTGAGGTATCTGCTTAAGTACAATTCGGGCATTACACCAATGCCACCATGGTTTAGGGTTCCGTAAGCACCAAATGCTCCACCGACACCCCAAACTTTATCGGATGTCTGAGCATACAAATTAGCAGTAAAAGCCAGAATAATTGAAAGTAAAAGTACTTTTTTCATAATCATTAGTTTTTTGGTTTTTAAGTATTTGAAAATCTGTTTTTTTTAATAGAACAACACTTGTTTAAAATTGTTGGATATGAATTTTGAAAATTAATAATTTTTTTGACTACCAACTTGACCCCATAAAGTTATTTGATTTTATTGAGAAAGTGTTATCTAGGAACTCATTAATTGTAATTTTACGCAAAAATAATATATTTTGTACACAATTGTTGACATTGAAACCACAGGACAGGCACCTGCTACTGGTAAAATTACTGAGATTGCCATTTTTGTTCACAATGGATTTGAAATAATTGATTCATTTTCCAGTTTAATTAATCCGGAATGTAATATCCCTGGATTCATTACAAACCTTACCGGAATTGATAATGAAATGGTGAGAACTGCTCCCCGCTTTTATGAAATTGCACGTCGAATAGTTGAAATAACTCAGGATAGGATTTTTGTTGCACACAATGTGAGTTTTGACTATAAATTTATTCAGGAGGAATTTAAACGGTTGGGTTACGACTTTCAAAGAAAAACTATGTGTACAGTTCGAATGGGACGGAAATATTTACCCGGATATAAATCCTATTCACTTGGTAAACTGTGTGATGAACTTGGAATTTCGATTAACGGTCGCCATAGGGCTACTGGTGATGCGTTTGCTACAGTAAAACTCTTTGAGTTAATACTTGAAAGGAAAGCTCTTAAAGAAGCAAAACAGCCTCCCAGTCAGTTGAGGTTATTCTGAAAATACAGAAACCGCATTTTTGATACGGTTTCTGTATTTTATTATTCTGATTCTTTTTCTTCAGTCTTTTCTTCTTCAGGTTCTATTAACAAATTTTGGTCACTGAGTAACTGGTACCATTGAATAATTTTTTTCATATCCGATACATAAACCCGGTCTTTATCGTATTCCGGTAAGATTTCTTCAAAAAATGACTTAATTTCATTCGTCGATGCTTTTGACGGAATCAATTTTCCGTTTTCCTGAATTTTTTTGAAAATTTCTTTCAATTGAACTTCTCCTGTTATAGTAAACACAGAAATGTCAGATAGTGCACTGATTTTAGATGTTGAATAAGCAGGCATGCGCTTGCCTGTCAGCAAGGATTCAACGATGATGCTGTTTTTCGCTTCGGTAACCATTTTAAATAATCCGGGTTGACCGCTTATTGCTAGTATTCCTTTTAACATACGATATATATTTTTTTCACCGGCCGAAGATAATACTTTCCCTGAAGTAAAAAAAACTCACAAATCAATCGAAATTTGATTATTTAGTATTTATCCGGTGACTAATTCCAATACTGATCCATCGTCTAGGCTGCTCTATAGTTCCAAAATCGTAATACTTTGTATCAAATAGGTTTGCCGTTGTTGCATATATTTCGGTGTCTGGAATTTTCCAAATAATTCGGGTGTTAATTAACCAAAAAGGTTTATATGATTCAGTTTGAGTTCTCATACCGTTTCTGTCTTGATAACTCATTCTCCAGGATGCTTTTAGGTTTCGCCATATTTTGTGATTGATTTCAATGTCCAGTTTATGTTTTAAATTATCCAGAACATAATATGACAATACGTTATTTGTTCCTTTATCGAGTCGGCAATAAGAGTAGTTTATGCCTAATTTTGTCAAAAAAATCGACTTGTCCCAAATTATTTCAGGAAAAATGGTTCCACTAAATTCAATCCCGGTAGTATTAATCCGCGTGAGATTGAGGGTTTGCCATTTATCGGTTTCATTTTCTCGAACCCAGTCAATTAGGTTTTTACCATGACGGAAATACGCTTCCGCATTTCCGGTAAACCCTTTCCTGTTAAGTTTTAATCCGCCTTCATAATTAACCGATTTTTCCGGTTTCAAATCCGGATTCCCAATATTTGTTGGACCATTGTAAAATAAATCAGTAAATGTTGGCATTCTCAAACTTGAACTCGCCGACCCGTATATTTTAAAATAGTCAGTAAAAGCATAAGATGCATCAATTCCAGGATAAATATTCCATCCAAACCCAAGATCAGAAATCCAGTTAGTCATTGCTCCTGCTGAAATAGTAAATTTTTTAAGATAAACCGAATGCTCGGCAAAGTAAGAAATCGTGGTTCGTGAATATGATTTGGTGAAAAATTGACCAGCTTCGCCAGGAACCTCGATGGGTGTTGTCAAAACATCGCCCAAAACATTGCTCCAAACATTTTCGGTCCTTATTTCAGCGCCGAAGGCTGTTTTCCCGAAACGGGACGAAAACCATGCATTCAGGTTGCTGCCGAAAACGTCGGTCAAATGGTAATTGTGTCCTTTGTACCAACTGGCAGGTTCGCTTCGAAAAAGTTCGAATTTATCCTGATGACGGCGCCAGTAAATGGATGGAATCAGATGAATTTTCTGTCCTGACTCAAATTTCAAAGATGCAAAGGTGGTTTTGGTTTCTTCAAACTGGTTTGGATAGGTTGCTGTATAAAAACTGTTTGCGCCAAATGACTTATTCGTTCTGCCAATCTGAAAATCAATTGTTCCTGGTTTGATGTTCAGTTTTGTTTGGTAAAAGGCATTCCAGTTTTTAAAATCGGTATTGTCGATGTATCCGTTGGACGAAATATGGTTATAAGCAATCATCTGATTCCAATTAACTGTATTAACGTTACCTGAAACATTTACATTGGATAACTTGTTTTGCCCGCCCAAAACATCAATATTTAGACCAGTATGGCCATCGGTGCTTGTAATAATATTAATGACACCCGAAAATGCATTTGGACCGAAAACCCGGGCAGCAGAGCCTTCGAGGATTTCAATTCGCTGTATATTTTGTAAACTGACCGGAAGGTCGAGGGCGTAATGGCCGGTCTGAGGATCTGAAATGTTGATGCCATTTAAAAGTATTAGGGTTTGATCGAACGAACCTCCCCTGACTGAAATGTCGGCCTGAACTCCTTGAACACCTCGCTGCCTGACATCAACACTCAGCGCATATTCAAGCAGTTCCTGAATACTTTGGACGGGAGCCGCCTCAATTTCTTCTCTGCCAATCACGGATACAATCCGCGCCACCTGCGAGAAAGCAACAGGTGCTCTTTGGGCGCTAACCTTAACTTCGTTAAGATTAAACTCCATGTCTACTTTCGTACTGTCGGTCTGGGCAAAAGCAAATTCAGGTTCGGTTACTGTAGTATAAACAGCTAAAAGAACTCCGATGCGTACTGGCTTTTTCATAGCATTGAACAATGAATACGCTTTCCTTTCCCAACGTTTGAATGTAAACATTTCAGCCCGATGAATGGATCTGATACTGTTTTTCATTTAGATAAATAATAGAAATATGAGGTGGCTAAAGTAGTAATTATTTGAAAATCGAACGTTGAGTGAATTTGAGTGCTTTGATATACAAAATATTTTCATCATTTCCATTTCTTTTATTGACTATAAATGTTTGTTTAAGAACATATTGCAGCAAGAAAACTAAGTTATGTAAAACCTCGTATAGGCAAACATTGAGTACTTCAACGAACCTATATAAATATTCTTTATCAGTAATAAAAATTATCGAAGATTAAAAGAGTTGTAAATCCTTTTTTCCTTGATTTGAATCTTTATATTTGTTCCAATATAACCATTTAAAACAAACGCCATGACACAGCTTCAATTTAACACAGCACTTTTAGGATTACAGGACAAGTTGTCGTACTATGCATTAAGTTTGACTTCAGATCAGGAAAAAGCCAGGGATTTACTACAGGAAACTTCACTTAAAGCTCTTACATACAGGGATAAATTTACACAGAACACTAATTTCAAGGCGTGGATTTATACCATCATGAAAAATACTTTTATTAATAATTACCGCAGAAATGTCAAAACGAAAAATACTTTTGACGGATCAAATAACGATTTACATTTAAAATTTCAGAAGGATAAAAGTTATCCATCGCCGGAATCTATTTACAGTTCAAAAGAGATAATTAAATGTATTAATGAATTGGAAGATGAGTATAAAGTTCCATTTAATATGTTTTTGGATGGCTTTAAATACAAAGAAATAGCAGAAGAACTCTGTTTACCTCTGGGAACTGTTAAAAGCCGAATTTTCTTTACCCGAAAAAAATTGGAAAAATCGTTAAAAGATTATGCATACTGAAAAGGGGTTGTTTTGTTGAGATAGATGTTTATTTTTAGGGAAAAATGATTCGCAACCTTGTGGATCATTTTTTTTGTTCGACGATGACTTATCTTTGAAAAAAAACAGATTACCATGAAGAAAAGAATTACAGTTCATTTGGCTGAAGGCTTTGAAGAAATTGAAGCCATTAGCATTGTTGATGTTTTACGTCGGGCCGATTTGGATGTGCTAGTCGTTTCAGTAACTGGGAATCTTGAGGTGACAGGCGCTCACCATATCAAAATAAAAGCCGATGTTCTTTTTGAACAGGTCAGGTACGATGATGTTTTTATGATTGTTCTGCCGGGAGGAATGCCTGGAGCTGCTAATCTTAATAATCATTCAGGGTTAAAGGCTCAGATCAAACAATTTAATTCACTAAACAAGCCTCTGGCAGCCATTTGTGCTGCTCCGTTTGTATTTGGAAATCTGGGTATTCTGGAAGGCAAACAAGCTGTTTGTTACCCCGGTTATGAACATTTGTTGAAGGGGGCTGAAGTGCTTAATGTGCAAGTAGTTGAATCGGGTAATGTAATAACAGGAAATGGACCTGGCTCTGCCCTTAAGTTTGCTCTTAAGATTGTTGAAAAAGCGGTTTCAATTGAAAAGGCTGATTTAATTACTCAACAAATGCTGGTGCATTAAGAGGTAATGTTTGAAGCATTTGCTTTGGCAGGAATGGTAAAACTGAATGAACTTCCTTTTCCAGGAGTACTTTCGGCCCAAATTGTTCCATTATTTTTATTCACAAACTCTTTGCAAAGAATGAGTCCGAGTCCGGAACCATCTTCATTGTTTGTTCCTTTCCGTTTAACCTTTGAATCGATTTTGAACAAATTTTGAATATCTACCTCCGAAATTCCAACTCCGGTATCCCGAATATTGATACAAACATGATCATTCGCTTGGTGAGCACTTATTATAATCTGCCCGTTTTCAGGAGTGAATTTAATGGCATTTGTAATGAGGTTTCTCAAAACTGTTTCAATCATCAATGGATCTGCAAATAGGATCAGATTGCTGCTGTATTCTGTCGTAATATTGATGTTTTTTTGATCGGCCAGTGAACGTAAAACGCTTATTGAATTTTCGAGTACTCGCTTAAATTCGATTTCGAGTGGAGTAAATTCCAACCGTCCTGTTTGTGATCTAGACCATTCGAGCAGGTTTTGCAACAGCCGGAAAATATTGTTTGTTGACTGATTGATGTCAAGTGCAAATTTGCGTCGCTCTTCCTCAGTATATAGATCGTAATCTTTACTTAGCAACCAGGAATAACCCATTACGGTATGAAATGGATTTTTCAAATCGTGCGCAATGATAGAGAAAAATTTGTTTTTTGACGCATTCAACACCCTGAGTTCCTGCTCGCTTTGTTCAATTTTTAGGTTCTTTTCTTCCAGTAACTTATTCGATTTGATCTTCTCGGAGTATTTCTGCAATACATAAAACACAATAAACAACAACATTATAGCTGTAATAAAACCAAGTAATTTGAGCTGTTTGTTCTTGCTTAGTTGTATATCCGTTAATTGTTGCTTGGCTTGCAACCGGATGATTTCATTTTCCTTTTTTTCAGTTTCATACTTTTTTTCAAGATTAACAATTTGTTGGTATTTCTCTTTTTTATCCAGGCTGTCAGAATACTGAGAAAATAAAATATGGTATTTAAATGCCATTTTAAAGTCTTTCATTATTTCGTAGACATGCCATAATCCTTCATAATTCTTCATTTTCAGATAAAAGCCCTTATTGTATAGGTCCGTCAATCGTAAGCTCTCGTTATATTCAGCAATTGCGTTTTTCAATTTGCCTTGTTTGCAATAAACCGAAGCAATTCCTGCACTGATTTCAGCTTCGAAATGGTTCAATCCAAGTTCTTTGAATTTTGCCAATGACTGATTGAAATATTCTATCGCTTGATTCAGGCTGTCTGGATAATTGGGATAAACGCTTGCAAGATTCGAAAGAACAATGGCTTGTTTGTCAATTCTTTTCATTTTTTTGAAAAGATGAAGCGCTTTGTTGAAATTTACTATCGCGGAATCATTCTTGTTCATACTCACGTAGGAAGAGCCGATACCATTATAATTAACGGCTATACTTGCCGAATCTTTGATGGAGATATTAATTTTTAGCGCTTTTCGGTAATTGTTAATGGCGTCAGTTAGGTTTTGCATTTTTTCATGCGCCATACCTATATTCGAGATTATCTCTGCAGCATATTCCTGATCTTTTCCGCACAACTTAAGCCCTTCAATAAATTGGGAAATTGCTTTTTCTCCTTGATCCATGTAGTGATAGCATAATCCAATGGAGTTGTGGCAATTGGTTAAATTAAATGTGTCTTTTTCAAGCTTATACAATGAAATAGCCTTTTCATAAAATGGTATTGCTTTGGCATAATCTCTTGAATAATAATCAGTTTCACCTAAATAATAAAACGATTTGGCCTGATCTGAGATTTGCTTGTTTTTAACAGCAAGTTTATAGGCCATCCGCGAAAACGAGTTGCTCTTTGATGTGTCTTTTCTGGAAATAAACGAAAGCTCCAGATAAAGTCCTGATTTTTGTTTTTCGGATGATTTTTCACATAATCGCAACAGACTATCAATTTTCGTCTGGGCTGAAATAGCAAAGGAGACTGAAAGAACGGCTAAAAATATCAAAACCTTTTTCATCTGACTTGATTGTATCTTGTGCAAAAGTGCCTAAATTTTTGAATTGAAAAATAAGCAGATACATTTAAATAGCATTTAATAAAATAGGTCATACAACCAATAGATTTTCTATCGGAATAATTGGTTCACCTTTATATCTCAACATCAGGTTTGCCAAAGCCAGCGTGTCTTTTTCGCAATAGCGGATGATCCGGTCAAGATCGCCTTCCTGGTAATAGACCATGGCAACCTGGCTTCCATCAATATCATCTTTTGGCGTTGGTATATTAAAAACGGCACAAAGCAAATCGAGCGACGTGTAGTTTTTATAATCACCAAATTTCCACATTTGCAGCGTATCCAGCAACCTGTCTTTTATTTCCCAGGGTTTTGCTCCTGAAATGTCCAGAATTTTTGGTAGTCGCAGTCCATTGATTAAAGTACGGCGTGCGATATATGGGTAGTCGAATTCGAGCCCATTGTGGGCACATAGTTTTTTCCCCGGATTTGTCATGAATTTCTCAAGCATTTCATTGAATGAAACTAATAATTTCTTCTCATCAGCATCATGAAACGATTTCACCCGGTAAAACCGTTCTCCGTTTTTCTGAATGATAACCCCCGCCGAGATGCATATAATTCTTCCGAATTCGGCATATATTCCGGCCCTTTGGTAAACATCGGCTGCCAGTTGATTTTCATCTCTGAAATACCCCGATTTCTTATCCCATAAATGCTGAAAATGTTCGGGAAGTTCAGCAAAATCAGCCTTTTGAGGCACTGTTTCGATGTCGATGTACAAAATGTCTTCAGATGAAAGTGAATCGAACATTTATTTGAGATTTTGTTGTATGTAATTGGTTAATATATTAATCGCCACCAGGTTATTGCCGCCTTCGGGCACAATGATGTCAGCAAACTGTTTGGTTGGTTCAATAAACTGAATGTGACTTGGTCTGACCGTTTTTGAATAACGATCCAGAACCATCTGCACATTCCGTCCACGTTCGATGATGTCGCGTTGAATGACACGCGATAAACGAACATCCGAGTCGCAGTCGACGAACACTTTAATCTCCATTTGTTCGCGAAGAATTGCCGGAAAAAGTACCAGGATACCTTCGATAATAACTACCGATTTGGGCCGGATTTCACGTGTTTCTTCTGATCGGGTACAGGTGAGATAGGAATAAATAGGTTCCTGAACCGACTGACCTGACTTCAGCTTTATAATATGTTCGACCAATAGTTCAAATTCGATGGATGCAGGATGGTCGTAGTTTATTTTCTGCCGCTCTTCCAAGGGCAAATGACCGTTATCTTTATAGTACGAATCCTGAGAAATAACAGCAACTTCGCCAGCCGGAAGGTTTTCGATGATTTTATTAACTACTGTTGTTTTGCCTGAGCCGGTTCCGCCGGCAATGCCGATTACAAGCATAGAATTTTTTTTGTTTCAAAGATAATGAAGAGTGCGACTTATTCGCAATCAAAATTATACATTGTAGAACAGAGGTTAGAAAATGCTAACTTCGCAGCGTAAAAAAAATTAAATATATCTTGTTATGATTAACCATGTTGTGTTGTTTAAACTGAAAAAATACGATTCTGAAAGCCAAAAACAGGATGTGATCAGTTCCATTGAAGATGCGCTACTCAGTCTTTCTGATAAAATTGATGAATTGAAGTACATCGAAGTTGGTGTGAATTACGAATTGGCATCTAAATCTTACGATATTTGTTTGATTACACATTTTGAGACAGTTGAACAACTTGATGTTTATCGTTTTCATCCTGAACATCTGATTGTTGCCGAATTGATTGGACAACATGCTGTTGAAAGAGCATCCGTTGATTTTGAATTTTAACCGGATTTGGCGACTGTAAGTAATGAGAATGATTAAATGTCGTATTTAATCGAAGAATAGAACGCGGATTTCCACGGATTTAGCGGATGGTCGCAGATAAAAATAGATCATGGATGTAAAACGGATTTTTATTCATGCAAGCATGAATGATAGAGGCGTAAATGTCTAAAAATCATTCCGACTTGTCGGAATTAAAATCCGTTTAAATCCGTCTGATCAGCGTTAATCCGCGTTCCATTCTTATTCTTTATTTTGCAGGGAATAATATGACATTATATTGTTCCTATTACTTAAATCTGAATTTTTAAACTTAATTATTCCTTAACGCATGGAAGGTTTGTATCCATTGAAGTTTTCGCCCATTTACAAGGAAAAAATATGGGGTGGAGATAAAATACGGTCAGTTTTGAACAAGGATTTTGGCAGCTTGCCTAATTGTGGCGAAAGCTGGGAACTATCTGGAGTTGAAAATAATGTGTCGGTAGTGTCGAATGGCTATTTGGCTGGAAATACGCTTGAAGAATTGATTGAAATTTACATGGGCGACCTGGTTGGCGATCAGATTTTTGAAAAATTTGGTGTCGAATTTCCACTTTTAATCAAATTCATTGATGCCAACGACGATCTTTCTATTCAGGTGCATCCCGATGACAAGATGTCGATGAAACGGCACAATGCTTTTGGAAAAACCGAGATGTGGTACGTGATTCAGGCCGATAAGGGATCAAAACTTCAGTCTGGATTTAATCAGCAGGTTGATAAGGAGAAATACCTCGAGGAACTCGAAAAAGTTGAATTGACCGATATTCTGAATTTCGAAGAAGTGACCGCCGGAGATGTGTTCTTTATTCCAGCCGGACGGGTACATGCCATCGGTAAAGGAATCTTACTGGCCGAAATTCAGCAAACTTCGGATATTACCTATCGGATTTACGATTACGATCGGCGCGACGACAAAGGCAATCCGCGTGAGTTACATACCGAACTGGCTTTGGATGCTATTGATTTTACCCTTTATCCGGAATACAAAACCAAATACGAACCAAAAGCTAACGAGTCAGTCGAACTGGTGAATTGCAAGTATTTTACAACCAACTTGCTGGATTTGAATGAACCAATAGAAAAAGATTATAACAAGCTTGATTCGTTTGTGATTTTCATTTGCCTGGAAGGCGAGTTGTATATCGAAACTGAATCGGGTTCCGAAACTTTTCAAAAAGGCGAAACGGTACTTGTGCCTGCTTCAATTGAGAATGTATTTTTGAAACCAATGACAAAATCAGCAAAATTGCTGGAAGTGTACGTTGGTGAATAAGTTGGTCATTTGTTTCGCGTCGCTGATAGTCATTCGCTTTGCGACATTGTTTGCTTTGGCGAAAGGGTAACAATTAATAACTATTGAATGACAATTAATGAGAATGATTAAATGTCGTATAATATGGTTTTAAATCCTGACTCACCCCCATCACACCTTCGGTGTTCTGCCCCCTCTCTTTTAAAAGAGAGGGGGAAAGACCGATTTATCGGTCTTCGGGGTG
>Ga0224524_1000831_pt1 | contig 10435 bp, 8 predicted proteins | sample CFST75metaG_FD_179895 | JGI IMG/M metagenome (GOLD analysis project Ga0224524, IMG submission 179895) | Peat soil microbial communities from Stordalen Mire, Sweden - C.F.S.T75 | ecosystem: Environmental > Terrestrial > Soil > Wetlands > Peat | place: Sweden: Norrbotten County, Stordalen Mire... | reverse complement strand
CATGGCGGACGACCATCCCTTGGATATCGTAATTCGGAACCCAGGACCGGACCCAGGTGTTCATGCCCATTCGAGCAAGGCAGATCTGATTCTTCGGTCCTGAAGAATGCCGGTAAGCGAAAGCCGGAAGGGTCTTTTCGTGGGTTCCCCAGCCGATCTCCGAAGTTGTGGTTCCCTCTTCCCGGAAGCCTTCGATGCTCCAGGTATTGACGAATTCGCCGACCTCTTTGGGTTTGTCGTTGATTTGGGTATCGCGCTCGCTGACGTGAATGACTTTGACCCCCAACTTCATCGCGAGGAGATTCCACTTCTCTTCCCTCACGAGTTTTTGCAGCTCAACGGATGCGGTTACATCAACTTTTTTATCTTCGATCAAACGATCGGCGATATCCGCGAGACCTTGCTTGACGAAATGGGAAATCAGGCCGGGGTTGGCTCCGTGTTCGACGACGGCGGTGGGACTTGGATTTTTCCATTTGGACACCATTTTTCGCAGCATCATCTGACGGTGGTAAAGCGTCCGATCGGTTGGCTTTTTCTTGGCCGCCCCGGTGTAGGGATCCCAAAGTTCTATGGAGGTGTTGATATAAAGGACGCCATGATCGTGGCACCACTGAAGGATATCCTCGGCTCCGATGTTCCAAGCCAGATCGATCAGCAAATCCCCTTGGGACAGATAGGTTCCAAGAATCTTTCCCATGCTGCCTTGAGTGATCGTTTGGCGAACAAAGGAAACCCCTTTATCCGTCCATGGTTTCATCGCTTCTTTTTTGTCTTCGAAGTCGATCACCGTGACGTTTTTGAACGGTATCTCGACGTGAGCGAAGAAAATCGGAAGCGTGCATTGGGCCACAGAACCAAAGCCAATAAACAAAACCTTCTTATGGAAAACGATCATTGGAATATACCTCTTTCTTTTGAACTTCTCCCGAAGTTGTCTTTGCTGGAGGAGCGCCCCAGCGCGCATTCGACGGACAATCGGCTATCTCAAATCGCTAAGGAAACCAGCGGAAAAAAATCTTTTTATAAAACGAAACGACGAACAAAAACAAAAGATAATCTCTGGTTTCTCCTTTCGAATAGATTCATCATATTTATTTTTTTTAAAAAAACTATATTTTTTTGCAAAATAAAATTTATGAAGAACCAAGTTTTTGCAACAGGTCCCATTCGGGGGACTTTTCATAATCAACTTGTCACTATGCCTTGGAAAGGAGAGCAAAAAAAACGGAAAGTCCTAAAAACGATTGATGATACATCGAAATTTTTGACCCGCGTCCGAAACCTGCTTAGCCTCTTCTGAAAGTTTGTTTCAAAACCCAATCGATCATATCTTCAAATGGATTTTGCGGGGAAATTTAGCTAATTTGTGGAACAATTTAGAAAAAACGGCATGGCTTTCTTTGGTCCCAACTCATCGTATTTCAGATTTGAAAAAGCGGAATAGAAATGATTTCCCTTTCATTGGTTTGAAATCGATATTTTTTGCTTATTTCCCCGACAGATTTATCAAGCAACGGAAAGGCAGGCCTATTTCTTTTTCTCCTTCCAATTCTTTTAAACGGATTATGGCAATGGCGCCCACGGGATTGCCTTCTGCCAGCAAAACCAGTTCTTTCATCGCTTTAAGGCTTCCCCCCGTTGCAATAAGATCATCCACCAGAAGGACGCGGGCTTGTTTCTTGAATGAATCCTCGCGAATTTCCATCGTTGCGGTTCCGTATTCGAGGTTATAGCTGACCTTAAGATTATTCCCGGGGAGTTTTCCCGCTTTTCGGCACATCACGAAGCCGAGGTTCATCCGATAAGCGAGGGCGGCTCCGAAGACAAAACCGCGGGATTCCGGGCCTAAAATGATATCGGGCTTGAATTCGGCAGCGAGTTTAGCCAAGTCGTCGATGCAGGAGTGGAACGCCACTGGGTCGCGAAGCAGGGGGCTGATGTCTTTAAACGAGATGCCCTTAATGGGAAAATCAGGAATGACGCCGATGTATTTGCTGTAATCCATAACTTGATGTTTCCTTTCGCTTGATCATTCAGAATTTTTTTTGCGAGAACAAAAGTAAATTTTAGACTTCGTCTATGAAAAGGATTCTTCCATCTTGAAGGCTGGCGATATTCGCTCCGCTGACGACTTTGTAGCCTAAGGCCTCGAGTTTATGTCGGCCTTCTTGAAAGCTTTTTTCGATGGCGACCGCGACGCCGACAATTTCCGTCCCGGCTTGGCGGCCGATGTCGACGAGACCCAAGGAAGCACTTCCTTCGGCCAGAAAATCATCGACGATGAGAATGCGTTCTCCCTTGTTGAGGAAACGTTTGTCGACGGTCGCCGAATAGACGTTTCCGCGGGTAAAAGATTTTATTTCGGTGGAATAAACATTGGAGAGATCAACGATCGCGGATTTGCTCTTTTTGGCAAAGACCACCGGGATATTGCCTAAATGTTGCGCCACTCCAATGGCAAAGGCGATGCCGCTGGTCTCAATCGTAAGGATCTTGTCGATATCATGGAAGTCTTGCGTTAGGTAAGCGCAGACGTCATTGAGGAGCGCGATGTCGATTTGATGGTTGATAAAGGAATCCACCTTCACGATATTGTTGCCAATGGCAAAGCCATCGTTGCGAATTCTCTCTTCGAGTTCTTTCATGATCTGCCTTCGGCGTTTGCCCTGATGGGCCGCCCTTAACTATTCATCATAATCTTCTTAACGAAAGCAAGGCAAGAACCGAAAAAATCGCACTTTGAGTTTATTTATAAGTATATAAATAACCATTTTTTGTTTAGCGCTTTCATGGCGAATCGGGTTGGAAAAAGAAAGCCATGTTGACATAATGGGATAGCCAGAAAAAATGGCATTCGTATATTCTCCCTAATTGGCGGGACTGTCTCTACGCCCAGACCTTAATCCGGGCACTACGGATCAAATACAAAACTTTTTTTGTTTTGCCTTTGAAGAGATTTTTTCCGTTCTTTGAGAAAACGTGCGGGAAAAGGACTGAAAAGGCATGAGAACCCAGTTGAAAGTCGTTTTTGCGTCCCTCATCGTAACCGCAGGCATCGCTTTATTGGCAGGCTGCGGCTCTTCTTCGCCAACTAGCGGAACCGCCAATACCAGCAAGATCGGTCTCATTCTCGTTGGCGATGAGACGGAGGCTTATTCCGAAGCCCATCTCGATGGCATCGCCGCCGCGGCGACGAAACTTGGAATTTCCGATCGCTTGATTTACAAGAAAAAAGTCGCGGAGGATTCGAACTGCCAAACCGCGATCAATGATTTGATCGCCAATGATTGCGGCTTGATCGTTTCTAACAGTTATGGCCATCAGGATTACATGGATCAGGGCGCGGCCAGCTACCCCGACGCCCAATTCGTCGCCCTGACGGGGGATTATGCGAAAATCTCGGGCAAAACCAATTTCAAAAACGCTTTTGTTTCCATTTATGAAGCCCGTTATGTCACCGGCGTCGTCGCCGGCATGAAGCTGAAGGCTTTGGCCGAGGCCGGTTCTTTGGACACGACTTTCAACCAAGACGGCAAGGGCAACTGGAAAGTCGGCTACGTCGGCGCTTACCAATACGCCGAGGTCATTTCGGGTTTCACTTCGTTCTATTTGGGCATCAAGTCCGTCATCAGCAACGTGGTCATGGACGTTCAATTCACGAACTCCTGGTTCGATATCGATGCGGAAAGCAACGCCGCCGACACCTTGGCCAAAGAAGGCTGCGTCATCATCGGCCAACATGCCGATTCCACGGGCGCCCCAGCCAAAGTCGAATCGCTTTTGGGAAAACCCCGGAGCGATAACACCGCCAAGAATTACGTTTGCTATTCCGTCGGCTTCAATATCGATATGATTTCGACCGCCCCGAAGGCTGCTTTGACCTCCGCCATCAACAACTGGGAAATCTATTACGAATATCTTTTCAATCAGTTCATCAATAAAGGGGCCATCGCCGATGATTGGTGCGAAGGCTATAACGGGGGCGCGGTCGGCATCTCGACCTTGAATAGCGCCGCCGTTGCGGCTGGCACCCAGGCCAAAGTCGATGACGCGATCGCCAAGATCGAGGCGGGCACGCTCCAAGTTTTCGACACCTCGACTTTCACCGTCTCGGGCGCGGCGGTCTCAACTTACACTGTCGACCTTTCAAAAGTGGATTATTCCACGAACAAGATCATTTACGCCGGCGATAAGGTCGAGGCCATCAAGACGAGCAAAGGCATCAGTTATTTCTCTGAATCCACCTATCGCTCCGCGCCGTATTTCGATTTGAAGATCGATGGCATCACTTGGCTGAACTAGGCGAAAGCCATGATCGGGTCGGGAAGGGGTGTTTCGCCCCTTCCCTTCTTTGGTTTTAAAAGGAGCGACATGGAGAAAGTCATCGCGCTCAAACACATCAGCAAACGCTTTGGGGAAGTTCTGGCCAATGACGACATTTCGCTGATGATAAATCCCGGGGAAATCCTGGCGCTTCTGGGCGAAAACGGCTCAGGTAAAACCACGCTGATGAACATTTTGGCGGGGATATATTACCCTGATGAAGGCACGATCGAGGTAGGCGGGCAGGAATTCAAAATCACCTCGCCGAAAAAAGCGTATGACGCCGGAATCGGGATGATTCATCAGCATTTCAAACTCATCGACGTTTTAACCGCGGGGGAGAATATCGTTTTGGGGCTTGAAGGCAAGGGCTTACTGAATCTCAAAGCCATCAACGCCAAAATCGCTTTGTTGTGCGGAAAATACGATTTTGACATCGACCTCAAGAAAAAAATCTACGATATGTCGGTTTCCGAAAAACAGAAAGTGGAAATCATCAAACTTCTGTATCGCGGTTTGGACACTTTGATTCTCGATGAGCCCACCGCGGTGCTGACGCCGCAGGAATGCGACGCCCTCTTCGCGGTGCTCCGGAAAATGAGAGACGATGGGAAAAGCATCATCATCATCACCCACAAGCTTTCGGAGGTTCTGGCCCTATCCGACCGCGTGGCGATTTTGCGCGGAGGGAAACTCGTGAGGGTCGTCCCCACCTTGGAAGCGGACGAAGACCTCTTGACCGATGCGATGGTCGGGAAGCACGTGGAGTTCCATATCGCGAGAGCTCTTCCCTTCCATCCTCAAACCGTTTTGGAAATCCGCCATCTGACGACTTTGGACGAATATGGGGTAAAGACCCTCGATGATGTTTCTTTCGAAAGCCGGAGCGGCGAGATATTAGGCATCGCGGGTGTTTCCGGAAGCGGCCAAAAAGCCCTTTTGGAAGCCATCGCGGGATTGCAAAAAGCCGAGAAAGGTTCCTCGATCGTTTTCCATTATGACAAAACGAGACTTCAGGCGGGGAAACCCTCGTGGGGAAAGAAGCCTGTGCCCCATCCCGACGAAAGCGAATTGGTGGGCAAAAGCGTCAAAGCGATCGAAGCCTTGGGGATCTCATTGGCTTTCGTGCCCGAAGACCGCCTGGGGATGGGCCTGGTCGGGGACATGGATATGGTCGGCAACATGATGCTCCGCTCCTACGAACGTGGCAAAACCCCTTTCCTTTCCTACCAAGAGCCCAGGGCCTTGGCCCTCGAAGTCATGAAAAAGTTGCAGGTTTCGACCCCTTCGATCAAGACGGCGGTGCGAAAGCTTTCGGGCGGCAACATCCAGAAAGTGCTGGTGGGGCGCGAGGTCGCCTCCTCACCCTCCGTTCTCCTGACAGCCTATGCCGTAAGGGGGCTCGACATCCAGACCTCCTATACGATCTTCAACCTTTTGAATGACCTTAAAAAAGCGGGTTTGTCCGTGATTTACGTCGGAGAAGACTTGGATGTCCTCTTGGAGCTCGCGGACCGGATCCTGGTCCTTTGCGGGGGCAAGGCCACCGGCCTCGTCGAGGCGCGGAAGACCACCAAAGCCGAAGTGGGCGCTCTCATGTGCGGCGAGGCCAAAGGAGGCCAAGATGTTCTTCCAAAAGCGTGAGGGCGAGCCTTGGGTTCGCACCGTCAAGCGGGCCGATCTCTCGTTTTGGCGGCGCGTTTTGGTTCGGACGATTTGTCTTGCTTCCGCCTGCGCTTTGAGCGTGATTCTTTTGGCGATCATCGGCCAAAAAGACCCTTTCCCCGCCGTGGCTTATCTTTTCCAAGGCTCTTTCCAGAATCAATATAAATTCGAGCAAAGCTTGGAGGAGATGGTGCTTTTGTTAGGCATCGCCGTGGCCTTGGCCCCGGCCTATCAGATGCGTTTCTGGAATGTGGGGGCGCAAGGGCAGATCCTCCTGGGGGCGCTCGGCACCGCCCTCGTGATGATCTACGCTTCGGCTCTTCCGAGCTGGCTCGTGATTCTCCTGAGCCTAGCGGCCGCCCTCGCCTTCGGCGGGATTTGGGGCGCGATCCCCGCTTTCTTCAAAGCGAAATGGAACACCAACGAAACCCTGTTCACCCTGATGATGAATTACATCGCGATTCAGTTGGTCGCGTTTGCGACGCTGAACTGGAAAGGGGCCAATTCCTCGATGGGCCTCATCAATTCTTCGACCAAGGTGGGCTGGCTTCCCGAAATCGCCAATATCGAGGCGATCTTGCCTCTCATCCTCGTGGGCTGCTTGGTCGTGGGCATGACGGTTTATCTCCGTTTCACGAAGCACGGCTATGAGCTCAAAGTCATCGGAAAAAGCCTAGACACCGCCCGCTACACCGGCGTCAAAGTGCGGTGGAGCATCCTGCGGACGATGATCCTGTCCGGGGCTCTTTGCGGGCTGATCGGATTCATTTATGTCGCGGGCATCGAGCATAAAATCTCGACCGATCTCTCGGGGGATTATGGCTTCACCGCCATCATCGTGGCTTGGCTCGCCAGTTTTGATCCTTTAATCATGATCGTCTTCTCCTCGCTCATCGTTTTTCTGAATCGCGGGGCCATCAACCTCAGCAACGTCGCCTATGCCCCGGCTTTGAACGATTACTCGTGCGAGGTCTTGGTCTTCTTTTTCATTCTCAGCATCATGCTTTCGGAATTCTTCATCCGTTACCGCTTGGCTTTCCGCCATCGCGAAAGAGCAAAGGCCGGCGCGGAGGTGGCGAAACATGAGTAGTTTCATCGCTTGGATGGTTTGCGCCGTGATCTATGGCACGATCATCATGATGGGCGCTTTGGGCGAGACCCTCACCGAGAAAGCCGGCCATCTGAACTTGGGCGTTCCCGGGATCATGTACATCAGCGGATTCTTGTCGTATTACGCGGTTTACTCGTATGAGAGTTCTACGTCGGGCCCCAGCGTCGTGGCCGTGATCCTCATAGCCTTGGCGGCGGCCTTCTTAGCCGGCTCTTTCTTCGGCCTTCTCTACGCCCTCATGTGCGTGAGTTTCCAGTGCAGCCAAAACGTGATGGGCTTATTGCTCACGACCTTCTGCGTGGGCTTCGCGAAATTCCTTTCCTCGGTCGTGGGCATCGAAACGTCTTCGAAAGCCTCTTTCACCGGCTCCGTCTTCAATTGGCAGATCCCCGGGGTCTCCTCGCTCCCGTTCGTCGGCCCGGTCTTCTTCGGCTATGGCTTCATGGTTTACGTCACCCTTGTCATGGTCATTCTCATGGATCTCTATCTTCGGAAAACCTGGAGCGGGCTTTCGCTCCGGGCCCTTGGGGAATCCCCATCCACGGCGGATGCGGCCGGGATTGACGTTTCCGCCTACAAATACCTCGCCACCGGCATCGGCTGCGGGATTTGTGGTTTGGCCGGGATGATTTACGTGCTGCAGTTCGGGAGCGGCGTTTGGAGCACCAACAACAACATCGAGGCGATTGGCTGGCTGGCGGTGGCCCTCGTTATTTTCGCCTCCTGGCGCCCCCTTCGCCTGATTTGGGGCTCCTTTCTCTTCGGCCTTCTTTTCTGGGCCTACAACTATCTGCCCGCCATGATGGATCTGGTCTCTTTCACCGGTTTCTCGGAACTCCTCAAAATGCTGCCTTACGTGGTCACCATCATCATCCTTGTGGTCAATAGCGCCCGTCAGAAAAAAGAGAATCAGCCCCCCTCCTCTTTAGGCGCTTCCTATTTCCGCGAGGAGCGGTGAGGCTTCGCGAGCATGAAAAAAACGTGGCCATCCACGCTTTTTGTTTTTTTGTTGGTGCCCGGGATCGGACTTGAACCGATATGGGCTATTCGCCCGAGGGATTTTAAGTCCCTTGCGTCTACCCTTCCGCCACCTGGGCCAAAAGACGATTGGTCCCCCGTGACGGGTTCGAACCGTCGACCCCTTGATTAAAAGTCAAGTGCTCTACCACTGAGCTAACGGAGGATTATGGCTGGGGTGACTGGGATCGGACCAGTGCATAACAGAGTCAAAGTCTGTTGCCTTACCACTTGGCTACACCCCAATGAAAGTGGTGGGCGAAGATGGATTTGAACCACCGAACCCGGAGGAGCTGATTTACAGTCAGCCGCGTTTGGCCACTTCGCTATTCGCCCACAGATTTCGACCGCACGCTGATGGGGTGGTGGATGCTAGAGGGTTCGGACCTCTGACCCCCGCCTTGTAAGGGCGATGCTCTCCCGCTGAGCTAAGCATCCGCGTAGCCGCGCCGCCTGAACGTGCGGTAATAAATATACCATCGGGATAATAGGCCGTCAATCGAATTAAAATGGCAAAAATGAGGTCGTTTTGGAATAGACCGCGAAAGGTCGGACTTTCCTTTGAGGAAGATCCCCCCGCCATCTTGGAAAAGAAAGAAAAAGCGCTTCGCCAGGAAGCGCGATTTTCCTTTTTCGGCGGGCGCTCAAAAACCCGGTTTGCCGAGCAGGTGGAACATATTCTTCTTATAGACTTCGACGCCGGGCTGGTCGAAGGGATTGACGCCGTTGAGGTAAGCGCTCATCGCGCAAGCCCGCTCGAAGAAGTAGAAGAGATAGCCCAGATGATAGGCATCCATGCGCTCCAGCTCAAGAACGACGTTGTTGTTTTTGCCCGTTTCGGTATGGGCCGCCAAGGTGCCTTCGAAAGCCCGATCCTGGATGTTGCCGAGCGAGCGCCCTTCGAGGTAATTGAGGCCATCGAGATTCGCCTCATCGTGAGGGACCTTGATGTCGTGGCGGTGGTGGGTCAGGTGAAGCGTCGTCTCGAAGAAGACGGGGCTCCCTTCCTGAATGAATTGGCCCATCGAATGGAGATCGGTCGTGAAGGTCACGCTGTCGGGGAGCAGGGATTTATGCTCCTTGCCCTCGGATTCGCCATAAAGCTGCTTCCACCATTCGCCCAGCTGGACGAACGAGGGGACGTAAGTGACGAAGAATTCGACGGCTTTGTGATAGCGGCTCCACATTTCGTGGCGGATGACGGCGTAGCGGTAGGCTTCGTTCTTCGCGATATCCCCGCTCGAGGTGTCATCTCGCGCGGCCGCGCTGCCCTTAAGGATCTCCTCGGGGTCGATGCCAGCGCAGGCGATGGGGAATAGACCCACCGCGGTCTGGACGCTGTAGCGCCCGCCGATGTCATCGGGCAGGACGAAGCGGACGTAGCCTTCTTTTTCGCAGAGCTCCAGCAGGGCGCCTTTTTTGGCGTCGGTGGTGGCGATGATGGCTTTGCGGGCCGCGGCCACGCCGTCGCGCTTCTCCAATAATTCGCGCAGAAGGCGGAAACTGACCGAGGTCTCGGTGGTGGTGCCGCTCTTGGAGATCACGTTGACCGCGAATTTCTTCGTGCGGAGGTATTCGATGTTCTCCGAAAGATAGGTCGGATCGAAGGTCTGGCCCATGTAGATGATCTCGGGCTTGTGGCCTCGGACGTTGCCGTTGAGGGCCTCGATGGCGGCCCTGGCCCCGAGATAGGAGCCTCCGATGCCGCAGACGACGAGCACGTCGTAATGGGCCCGCACATACTCGGCGGTCTCTTTGATTTTCTTCAGCTCTTCGTGGTCATAATCCACGGGCCAATCGACCCAGCCGAGGAAATCGTTCCCGGCTCCGCTCTTGTGGAGGATCCCCTCGTTGATTTCGGCGACTTTTTTCTGGTACCCAAGAAAATCAACCGGATCGATGAGGTGATCCGTTTTCACGGTGATAACCATATCAGGCGTTCTCCTTTTTGTTTTCTTCTTCGACCCATTCCGGCAGGCGTTTGGCGAGGCCGCTGAACGAGATCGAGGCGGATTCCACCCGCTTTTTCGAAAGGGGCTTTTTCCGCTCGGCGGGAGTCATCTTTTTGAGCGAGACTTTCATGGAATCCCGAGTCTCGTCGTACTCAATGACTTTGACCTTATATATATTACCCACTTGGACGAAGCCTGTGAAGTTGCGGACGAAGGATTTCGAGAGTTCGCTGATATGGAGGAGGCCCGTCTCCCCGCCATCGAAAAGCATAATCGCGTATTTCGGGGCGACCTTGATGATGGTTCCCTCGATGACATCGCCCACTTTGGAATGCTTCATTGGGCCAGCTCCCCCTCGAAAAGG
>Ga0224524_1000825_pt1 | contig 10470 bp, 10 predicted proteins | sample CFST75metaG_FD_179895 | JGI IMG/M metagenome (GOLD analysis project Ga0224524, IMG submission 179895) | Peat soil microbial communities from Stordalen Mire, Sweden - C.F.S.T75 | ecosystem: Environmental > Terrestrial > Soil > Wetlands > Peat | place: Sweden: Norrbotten County, Stordalen Mire... | reverse complement strand
TTCTTTTTAGGGGCAGCAAAAGTTAAAGATTCAATTCCCAACAGTAAGATGGCAATTATTAAAAATGGGCCGATTTATCTCGACCGTGCCATGCCTGAAAAATTTGCTGAAGCGATACTTAAGTTTTTATAAAGCGGCAGCGCCTGATATTATTATGATTACGTAGCCCCGAGGTAAGCTCTTTTTACGATCGGGTTGTTCATGATATCGGCCGATTTCCCTTCCAAAACCACTTGTCCCAGTTCCAAGACATAAGTCCTGTCAGCTAATTTAAGCCCAAGGTTAGCGTTCTGTTCCACCAGCAGGATAGTCTTTCGCGCTTCTTTCATCGATTTGATGATATTGGCAATTTCCTGAACCATTATCGGGGAAAGCCCGAGCGAAGGTTCATCCATTACCAGCAGCTTTGGTTTACACATCAACGCCCTCCCGATTGCTAGCATCTGCTGTTCCCCGCCGCTTAAACTGCCGGCGCGCTGGCCGATCCTTTCTTTCAACCTCGGGAAATGTTCAAATACATCTTCCATCAGAGTATTAACTTCATTGTGATTTTTAATAGTGTAAGCTCCGGCACTCAGATTTTCCAGCACCGATAATTGGGGAAACAGTTTTCTGCCGGCCGGAACCTGCGCAATGCCCATTTTCACAATCTGGTCCACCGGAGCCTTATCGATCCGTTTTTCGTTAAATGTTATTTCTCCGGATGTTGCCCTGAGCAGACCGGACAATGTTTTCAGAATAGTGGTCTTTCCGGCGCCGTTGGCACCGATGATACTGACCAGGGTGCCCTCTTCAACATAAAAAGATACGCCTTTAACAGCTTCTGCTTTTTTATAATATATTTTCAGGTCTTTGACGTTAAGTAACACTATTCGCTCCCCAAATACGCTTCGATAACCCGTTTGTCATTTGCAATTTGAGCCGGAGTCCCTTCGGCAATTTTCTCCCCGAAGTTTATCACTACGATATACTCGCAATTTTCCATGACCACTTTCATGTTATGTTCGACCATTATAATGCCTGTACCCCTTTCCTGCCGGATAGCCTTTACCAGCCGTAAAAGAGTTTGGATTTCTTCGGCATTCAATCCGCTCATCGGTTCATCCAGGAGCAGTAACTCCGGATCGCCGGCCAGGGCAATGATCACGCTCATCAGTTTTTGAGTACCACCGGGTAAGTTTCCCGCTCTTATCTCTGCCATCTGGGTCAAACCGGCGATATTGAGTAGTTTCATGGCTTTTTCCCGTACTGCGCCGTCTTCTTTATGTTCTATCGCCGGCGGCTCGAACAAGGTCTGTAGAAAACCTACCCCGGACTTGTAATGCAGCGCCACCCGGATATTGTCCAAAATAGATAAATCCTGAAAAACCGAAGCTAACTGAAAGGTTCGGATAATCCCAAGACGGGCAATAATGTGTGGTTTAAAACCGGTAATATCCTGCCCTTTGTAAATTATTTTACCGCTCGTGACCGGCAAAACACCCGAAATCAGGTTGAATGCAGTTGTCTTTCCGGCGCCGTTAGGGCCGATCAAACCTAAAAACTGTCCCTTATTCACAGACAAATCCAGATTCGTCACGGCCTTGAGACCGATAAATGTTTTCGTTAGTTTTTGAGTTTCGAGTAAAGCCATTACTGCTCTCCGTATCCCTATCAAATGCAGCTATGTTGTGGTCGTCTTGTCAACCTCAACCGGCGTTATTTTTTTACCGGTTAATTCCCTGATGCTGTTTTTTATTCTTCCGTATAAACCAAGGATACCCGTCGGCATGAATAATAATACCAGGACGAGGATAAGGCCCAGAATCATCGGTTGATATTGAATGGTCTGTTTAGGAAGATAAGTGAATAACAGATTCAATACTGCCATAAAAACAGTCCCGATAATGGCGCCGAGCGGGCTGTAAATGCCGCCGACCAACACTCCCAGCACAATTGTTATTCCCTGCCAGAGAGTGAATTCCGACGGAGTCACAATCGTGATATAAGGTGCCCACACGGCTCCCGCCAAACCGGCAAAGAAACAAGAAAGGGCGAGGGCAATTTGTTTTTGGGTAAAAACAGATATTCCTGTATTCGCCAGGAGGTCTTCGGTTTTACCGATACTCTCCCAGACCCGTCCCAGGCGTGAACCGTACAGTTTGAAATAGACCAGGCAGGTCAGGACGGCTAATACCAACGACAGATAATAATACGGCGTTCTCGACGACACAAAATTGATATCATATCCGAATATACGGATTTCAGGATGCGGAACGGGGAAAATACCAAGCATTCCGCCGAACAGACTTTTCCAGCTGACCAGCAGCCAGGAGATTAAACCATTCAAAGCGATTGTCAGGAACAGGAAATACGCGCCTTTCATCTTCAACCCGACGAAACCGAACAGCAGCGCTACTATCGCCGGAATAACTCCCGCCAATGGAAAAGCAATCCAATAGGGGAAATGAGAACGAATCATCAACAGCGTCACGACGTAAGCCCCCAAGCCGTAAAAAATCGGCTGGGCAGCGTTAATGAAGCCGACCGACCAGACGGAATAAACACCCATCGCCAAAACAATACCCAGAAACAACTGAATGAAAAGATTAATATAACGGGGTGAAGTCATTATTAACGGAATTACGAACATAAATATTATTATCAAAATAGGAAGATAAATCAGCCATTTTTGTGATTTCTTCATCGCTTCCCCATTAAACCCTGCGGTCTGATGATTAAAACCAGCATGATAAAGGCAAAGGCAAACATGTAACTGTAGGAGCCGAGATATGTTTGCCCGAAGGAATCAACAAATCCGAGGACAAAACCGCCGATGAGCGCACCCGGAATACTGCCCAATCCTCCCATGATAACCACCGCAAACCCCTTCAGCAGGTAGCCGCTGCCCATCCAGGGGGTAACATAAGTGGTCGATGCCAGTAAAACCCCGGCGACAGCCGCCAGGCAACTGGCAACCACCCAGATGACGATACGGGTGCTGGCGATATTTATTCCCTGAAGCGCGGCGGCATCCTGATCTTGCTGCAGCGCTCTAATGGCTAGTCCGAGCTTGGTCTTTTGAACGAACAGGAAAAGGAGAGCAATCATCAAAAAACCGCCTACAATAATCGGAATGTTATTGTTTGGCACTGAAGCCGAACCCAGCTTGAATTGCCCGTTCAGAATCTGCGGTACGCCGAGAGGCATACCGCCAAAAAGAATTAGTGCGGCTGTTTGCATGATACTGCTCGATCCAAAAGTAGCCAGGGCCGGTTCCAGTCCGCCCCGGTTCCGCATCGGATAGAAAATCCCTTTCTCGAATATTACGCCGATAAGGCTCACAAGCACCATCGCCGCGAAAGGCGCGATGATATAGGGTAATCCCCATTTGCCAACTACAAAATATGTGACAAAACCCGCGGCCATCACAAACTCGCCGTAGGCGAAATTACAAACGTCAAAGATGCCCATAATCAGGGTTAAACCGGTGGCGAACAAGATATAAATGAGGCTTAACGATATTGCGTTTACAATGACTTGAAATACTTGAGCCATGCCTGATTTTTACTCCGTTCTATAAACAATATCCCGTTTACAGTTTTTGCGATCTTAATATGATACTAATATCCCATAATAACCGGCAAAACAAATAGTTCCGATTAATTCCGTTGATCTTCCGATATCATGGATTGCGTGTTAAAAAATTTACGATATTTGCTATCAGGGTAGTGAGGCATATTAGCCTCACTACCCTGACTTTCATTTAAACACTAACTATATGCAATTACTTCGCGATAACACACTATTTCGGATTAATGATAGTGCCGATGGTATCCGCGCCATTTCTAATGACATCGATGGGCCAGGAATTAGTAACCTGGTGGGCACCGACCGTAGCACCAAAAACGGAATCGGAGGCAGCGGAACCGAATGTCGCAATACCGTTATTGATTGCGGCATAATTAAACTGGGCACCGGGCTGATCAAGTTTTGCCTTGACTACAGTCGGGTCTACACTGCCCGCTTGCTTGATTGCATCCAGCATAATGCCTGCTTCGCTATAGAAGTCCCAGGTGCAGCAATAATGGGCGCCCCACTTGGCATCTTCTCTAGCCGGTAAACCTAAAGCAGCGGCGGAAATCTGTCCACCTGCGATTAACGGCATATTAAGGGTTAACATCCCCTCGATGGCAGCTTGTCCGGCGATGGGTAAGAGGTCGGAAGCGCCGACGATACCGGTAGCATGAATACCGGTAAAACCTAACCCTTTGAGCGTCTTCGCGATAACGCCGACATCACCGGTTGGGTCGCCAATGGTTAAAATAATATCCGGCTTTTCAGCCAGCATCTTAGTTACAAAAGGAGTGAAATCGGTGGTACCGGGATCATAAAAAATGGGGGCCAAATAAGTGAGGCCGGCCGCAGCGGCCGCGGTCTTGGCATATCCTTCGGTCACAGTACCGTTCGTATCATTGGTGGTCAGTACAGCCAGACTATGTGCGTTGGGATAATTTTGCTGCATCCATTTAATATAATCATTAGCCTGGACGGAAAAACCCATGTACGTTCTATAAGTATACGAGTCCGTCGGCTGTGCGATAATGCGGTCGTCATTGACAACGGTAAAGTTCAGAATTTTCTGCGTGGTTAAAGTGGGGGCAAGGGCCAGTGAACCTTCTGTCTGGAAGGTAAACATGAATTTGATGCCGTCGGTATAGATCATCTGGTTGATATTATTGGTAGTTTTGGTGGTATCGTAGGCATCATCCAGAGCTTCAACCTGGAAAGTATAATGGGTATTGCCGACTGTAAGTCCGCCGGCAGTATTGAAATCATCACAAGCCAGCGTGACGCCGTGCATTTCAGATAATCCCCAGGGGGCAGCGCCGCCGGTTAACGGGGTATCAACGCCGATGGTAATTGTTTTTTCCTGCAGGACTTGGGTAGTAGTGGTTGCGGCCGAGGTAGTCGTCGATGTCGTCTTTGAGCAGCCCGCGAGGGACATGCTGACCAAAGCAGCGGCTAAAAGAAAGGCGAATGAAACCATTAAAGATTTTTTCATTGATTCACATCCTTTTAGAATATTAATTCCCCAATTGATGGTTTGCTTCTATATTCTATTAATGACTTGCCGACTTTTATTGGCTCCTGCACCTCCTCAGAATGTATTAAAAGACTAGTGGAAGTACACTCTTAATCCTGATTTTAAAACTATAATATTCCACCAATGAATATCCTAAATTTGAAATGAATATAACACATGTCTATTGTGTTGTCAATAATGTAAATCCACTCATTAATACGAGGATTCACAGTCAAATTCATTCATTCAGGATTGAAATATCCAGCCGCAGGCCTTAAGATTACCGATTAGTAATAACTCTTGTGATATAATTTACCTAACCGTGTTGCTGTATCGTTGTTACAGGCAGCCCACGAAGGAAATGTATATTGAAAAAGATAATTGTAAGTCTATTGACTTGCCTGTTACTGGTATCAGCCCTAACAATCATCAATACCAAACCGGCAGCAGCCTGAGCGAGCCCTCCTTTTACACTGACCGTGATTGTCAGTGGAGGCGGTGGCACCGTAACGGTAGATGGGTCGCCAGTGACATCGGACCTATCCTACTATGTTTATGACACTTTAAAGCAAGTGAAATTGGAAGCTGTTCCGGTTCAGGGATACCGTTTTGTGTCCTGGAGCGGGGTGGAATTCGACAGCGCGAGTTCCATCACCATCGAAATGAACTGCAATATCAATCTCCAGGCTAACTTTAGTCCGATAATTCCCATTTTAACAATGGACAAACATGGACACGGCACAATATTGCCCGCGCCCGGCGAATATCCTTATCCCGCTGGCACCGTAATCGATGTTAAAGCCACATCGGCCAAAGGGTGGAAATTTGATCACTGGACCTCGAATGTCAGCGACTCGAAGTCTGCGGAAACGTCGCTGACATTAAATTCCGATATGCAGGTAACGGCCAGTTTTTCCCTGATATGGACCGCATGGATGGTTTTGGGAATAGTAACAGCTTCATTGATATTGGCAGGTATCTTTGGTTGGCTGATATGGCTGGGATTCAAACACCGGAAAAAACTAAAAAATATTCTCCCGGTAATTTTACGCAGTGGTTATACATCTCTTGCATTTCGCTTAATATTAGGCGCTATTTTCATCTTCGCCGGTTTTGCCAAGATACATAGCATCAGCGCGCTGGTAAACGAAATTAACCAGTATCAAATTTTGCCGCCGGCGTTAGCCTCATTGTACGGTCACATTTTACCCTATGCCGAAATAATCATCGGCGTTCTGCTGGTCTTGGGGATTGTCCTGAGGATAACCGCGGGTATCGCCAGTCTAATGTTGATCAGTTTTGCAGTCTCAAAAATCGTGGCAATGATTCTGAATCTTAATATCAGGACATGTGATTGCTTTGGTATAGCCAGACCGTTATTAAGTACCCAAAGTCTGGCAATAGACCTGGTAATGCTGCTTCTCGCTGCTCAAATTATCGTTTTCAGAAAAGAGCTATTCTCAATCCCGTGGCTCAAATTTCACAAGAAAAGTAAGAGTTGAACCTGTCTTGTGTAAACATGCCTGTGATTATGTCTACTTTCCGGTGACCGGATTCTTATAGTGATAGGGTAAAATATATCCGGATGGATAAGGCGCAAAACGGGTATTCGGTCCCGAGGGCGGGCTGTACCTGTGCGGTGGGTTGAGAATCGATGGTTTTTTCACCCAGCCTTCTTCCAACGGGCTGCTGATAATCTCGCTCCAGAAGAGCTTCTTAAACTTCCAGATTCCGTTTTCTTTGACGTATTCATTTTCCCAGATTCCGCAGCCGATTAAAGCTCTGGTCTGCCCTTCCCGGGGCATCGCCCCGAGGAAGTATCCGTACCATCTTCCCTGCGCATTTTTACCGTCCGGGTCGATATCGACAATACCGGCCATCGGTATCAATATATGCAGGTATTCGGGAGGCGCTTTTTTAGCATGCCCGTAGGCGGGATAATGGTCTTCAAAATTGAAACAACTCCGGACTCCTTCCCATCCTTTAAAAAGTCCAAAATCATTAATCTCGACGGAAATATCCGGTCCGTGCGACCACAGCCCGATCAGCTCTTCTTCCTGCCAGTGTTCCAGGTAATAGCCGTAGGCCCTTTGCAGTTTCTTAATCGCTTCAATATCTTCAGTCAACTGGATTTTTGCTTCCAGTTGTTTGACAGTTGCTTCCAGCGTGGTGATCGCTGATTCCAAATTATCTGGTTTCATATTCAACCTCCCGAGCTAAAGAAGTCAAGAATCGCCCCGGCATATTCTTCGGGCATGGCCCGGTCGCAGTACATCGGACCGTTTTCGATGGTTGTCAGTTTGCTGTTGGGAATCAATTTTTGGATAACTTTTGAGCGGGAATGCAGCGGAAAACCGGTGGCGTCCAGGATGAGCGTCGGATGGGTAATCAACGGTAATCTGTCCTTCGAGTTATAATTTCCGCCGGCCCAATGAGCTTCTTCTCCTCGCGGTCCGGCTTTGACGTACTCAACCACCCTTTCCTCGAGTATATCCAGCGGATAGTCTCCCCAGAGGCATGCCCGCCGCCACCATTCCATCAGGTGAGATCCGTCTTTTTTTATTTCCACGGTCGTGGTGAAATTATCAGGTTCTTTCAGATCTACAGCCTGGCTTTCTTCCCAGAATTCCGCGCCGGCTAACACCAATTTGTTAACCCGCTGCGGCCAATTTACCGCCAATTCCACCGCAATTTCAGCCCCGAAGAATTGGCCGGCAATATGCGCTTGTTTGATTCCCATTGAGTCCATGAAGCTGATCACGGTTTTTGCATGGTCGATTATTTGATACTCACAGGGGGTCGGATCGGAATCGCCGAAACCCATGAAATCTAAAGCAATCGCCCGGTATTTCCTCGATAAAATATGCATTACCCGGGTGAATTCATCTGAAGATGCCACGGCCATGTGCAGCAGCAATACCGGTTCACCTGTTCCTTCCACACGGTAGTGCATTTGGCCTTCAGGAATATCTGTAAAAGCTCTTTTCATATTGTCCTCTTACATTTTCTTCTTTGAACCGGAATCGACTCGGTAATTATCGGTATCATTCTATTATGTTAACGTTATTTTCCGGTAACCGGATTCTTATAATGATAAGGGAGAATAAAGCCCGAAGGATAATGCTGGAAATGATAATCGGGACTGGACGCCACGGTTTTCATCGGGTGTCCCAGGAACGGGTTTTTTATCCAACCCTCATCCAGCGGACTGCAGAAGATATCATTCCAGAAGAGTTTTTTAAACTTCCAAATCCCGTTTTCTTTAACATATTCGTTTTCCCAAATGCCGCAGCCAATCAAGGCTTTTGTTTCTACTGGCCTGGGCATGGCCCCCAGAAAATAGCCGTACCAACGTCCCTTGGCAGTTTTACCATTCGAGGCCAGGTCAACGATACCGGCCAGGGGCATCAGGATATGTAAAAACTCGCCGGGAGCCTTTTTCACGCCGTAGGCGGTATAATGGTCGGCAAAATTGAAACTTTCTTTAATTGCTTCCCAACCTTTAAATAGACCCGTATCGTTTATCTCTAACGAGACGTCGGGACTACGGGAAAACAGCTCGACTATCTCATCTTCCTGCCAGTGTTCGAGGTAAAAACCGTACGACCTCTGTAATTTCTTGATTGCTTCGATGTCTTCTTGCGCCTGTACCTTTGCCTGCAGTTTCTTCACGGTTTCGGTAAGGGTCTTTACCTTTGTTTCCAAATCTTCTGATTTCATGATTGGTTCTCCTTCATTGATTAAAAATTAATAACTGATAATGCTTGTTATTGAGGAGTTATATAAATGGATTAGGAATGGGATTGAAGTGTAAATTTACGTGCAGTATAACATCGGGATTGTGCTTTGTCAATCCGGCAAAAATGAATAATCACTTCATCTGTTTTTCTTTATTAAAACGCAATCCCAGAGATGGAATGATAGCAAATAACGTGATGACACCGAGGATAAAACAAGCGTGATTTATTGCTTTCAGGAATATGGGGCCTTCATTGGTACTGAGAAGTTGGGAACTGCCGACTATTTGAGAGAGTTTTGTATACGGCATTACCAAAGTCATCAGCAGTAAGGAAAAGGGCACACTGAAGACATTACCGGTTTGGTTAAGTGTCATTCGGATTCCGTTTGCTATGCCGCGTTTCTCCGCCGAAACCGAACCCATGACGGCGCTGGAATTGGGCGGAAAGAAAAGGGCCATTCCAAATCCGAACAATACTAAACTTCCCAGTACGGCACCGTAGCTCGAACCTTTGCTGAAAGAGGCAAACCAGAACAGTGCAGAAGCGTTAAAGAACAAACCCAGACAACTGAGAATTTTGGCGCCGTATTTATCGGACAGTCTTCCGCTTAGCGGACTGATGGCGAAGATGATGACTTCCATCGGAATGAGTAAGATGCCTGTTTTTGCAGGGCTGTAACCCAATATCAACTGAAGGTATAATGACCGTAAAAATGGTCCGCAACTGAAGGCGATGGCATTCAGAAAACCGGCGATGTTTCCAAGGGCAAATTGCCTGATTTTGAAAAGCGTTAAATCAAGTGTCGGGAATTTCTGCCTTAACTCCACAAATATCACCGCGACAAAGAAAGCCGCTCCGCAGCCGAGGATGACCAGATTACGGACCGAAAGAGGGTCTCCGATAGTCAGGGCAAGCAAAATGGTTGCGAGGCCTATGCAATATAAGATTGAACCGGCAAAATCAAATTTTTGGCCGACCGGTTTGCGGCTGATTTCCTTTAAATTCAAATATCCCCAAATGGTTCCGAAAATTCCTATCGGTATATTAAGCCAGAATATTGACTGCCACCCGAAATAAGTTATCATCACCCCGCCGAGTGTATAGCCGGCAATAGCCCCTAGGTTCACTGCCATGACGTTGATACCCAATCCCATCCCCAACTCTCCGGCAGGAAATGCATCGGTAATAATCGCTCCGCCGTTCGCATAAAGCAATGCCGCGCCAGCGCCTTGCAGAAATCTGAAAACCACTAATTCCGCGCCCGTTTTTGATAAAGCGCAAAGCAACGAACCTACGGTAAAGATGGCAAAACCAAAATTGTAAAGCCTGACCCTTCCATACAAATCGGCCAATCGGCCGAGAAGAACCAGAAGTATCGTCATCATCAGTGTATATCCGGTGATAATCCAAATACCGTGAACCAGAGTAGCGTGTAATTGCTGTAAAATAGTCGGCAAGCCTATGACAACAATGGTTAAATCCAGATTCGCCATAAAGGTGCCCAAACAGGTGACCGATAAGGCTACCCATTTATAATCCATTTTTGGTTTCATCTAACACAAACACCTGAAATTATATGTTTCGAGCATCAATATAAGGAAACAATTGGCTGTTTGAATAGTTTGTTTTTGATTAGCGGGGCGGGAAATAATTTGACAACCAAAA
>Ga0224524_1000824_pt1 | contig 10485 bp, 12 predicted proteins | sample CFST75metaG_FD_179895 | JGI IMG/M metagenome (GOLD analysis project Ga0224524, IMG submission 179895) | Peat soil microbial communities from Stordalen Mire, Sweden - C.F.S.T75 | ecosystem: Environmental > Terrestrial > Soil > Wetlands > Peat | place: Sweden: Norrbotten County, Stordalen Mire... | reverse complement strand
TCACCGAGCCAGAAAGCTAATCCCAGATTGACAAAAAGCAGAAATGAAACAACTAAGAAGAAGACAACAGAGTGCGGAATGAATGAGGAAACAGCATCCGATGTTTTGTCAAGAGCTTTTAGCTTTACTAATTCATAGCTTGCTTTACCGTATTCAGAAGCCTTTTCAAGAAGTGATTCTATCAGCTTAGTATTGTCTTCCATACCTTCAGTCTTAATAACATTCAGTTTATACCAGGGGAATTAATTCTCTGCCGGCCATAAAATGCCGTTTGAAATGGTTAAAAGGAAGGCCGTATCTTCCATGCATGTAAGGGAGTACTTTCTTTTACCATGAAGTGTCAGCAATTGACCCTTATTAAGGTCTACGGATTCTTCCCGGGTAATAAATTTAATTTTCCCCTCAATAACCTGAAAAGTTACTGATTCATTTGACCTCGAAAAATTGATTTCTGTTCCTTCATGCATAGTTGTTAGCAAAACCTGCTTGTCAGGACTTTCCAGGAGAATTATTGAATCCAATTCCCCTTTTAACCAGATATTACTAAGCTTCATCTTTTCAATTAAAATTGGCAGATTATAAGCGAGCAATGATGAATTAAGCATTCTTTTTTCCATAGGAGGCGAAGGGGAGATTTTCATTATTTCTTCTTCCATATTTTGTTTTTTTATCCTTCCTGCATTGATTAAATGAACTTGAAATCATTTTAACCAGCAGCAGTCTTCATGTCTTTTTTAGCTTTTTCTGATCTGGGGTTATTGTGTCCGGCGGCATCAGTGACCTCTTCTTTTACATCTTCAAATTTTTCAGAGATATTGTCAAGAAACTCGTCAAATTTTTCTTTTAACGAATCGGCATAATCCTCTCCCTTTTTAGATATTTTTTTACGTGTAACCGAACCCTTTTCGGGGGCAAATAAAACTCCTAACAATGCACCGGCAGCAAGGCCGGCCAGAACTCCTAATAATACTTTTCCTGAACTCATAATAAAATTATTAAATGATGAATCCACTCCGAAAAGCCCAAATTGAAGCATTTAATTCCAAACCTGACCATCAGGCTTTTTTCGCTTTATTACTTCGCAATAACTTTTCTGAGTGGACTCAATGATTGTTATAAAGGGATAATTTTAAAGGACTCTTCTCCCTTGAATGACCCTGAATAGTACTGCAATAATTGCAATTACAAGAAGGATATGTATAAGACCTCCAAGATGGAAGCCTAAAAATCCGACTGCCCAGACGATAAGCAGGATTACTGCTATTGTATAAAGTAGATTTCCCATGATTTTACTATAATTGATTATAATAAAATGATCAGCAACAATATTATAATAATTGCTGCACCGGCTGAAATATATACTCCACCGCTTATTGTTTTAAGCTTATGATTGATGGAACGCACTTCTTTTCGTAAATCTTTCTTTTCCGACGACTTCAATTTTGACATATCCATCGCGCTTATTTCGTCTAACCTTAAAAGTAAGGTTTTAGCTTCTGGAGCTTCAGCAGGTTTCGGTGCAGCTAAAGATGTGGGGTCTGCAACAGTTGCGGCATTTAGCTGAAGCGGGAGAAATGTCAATGACAAGCATGTTACCATTAAACAGAGAATGATTTTTTTCATGTTTTACAATTTTAATTAATATGAAGGAAATATTTTACTTAATACACCGGTATACCGGGCAATTAATATTCTTACAAAGTTATGTCACTGACTTCCGTGAATCGTTACACAATTCCCGGAATAAGTTACATCATTCACACATTTGATTTTTGCAGGAAAAGAATGTCACTGCTGATATTTTCTATTCGTAACCACTTTTTATAATGGTCGAGATCATCTTGAAACGCTCATTTGCCCTGACAATATTTGATGTGTGTGCAGGTATTATAATTGACTGGCCTGTGGCCAGTAAATTCGATATTCCGTCAATCACAATCTCGGCCTGTCCGTCTATAATCTGAACAAAAGTATCGAATGGGATTATTTTTTCAGCAAGTGCTTCACCGGTATCAAATGAAACTACACTTATATTACCAGTTGTCTTTTTTATTATTGATTTTGTAACAACCGTATTAGGAATATATTCAATGATTTCGACAACGATGTTCGCTCTTGCCTTTTCAACCTCGGTATAATCCATTTTTTCCATTTTATCTGCCAGTTTAATTCCAGGTAATGAAGATCAAAGTCTGATTTTTTAGTATGGCCTTTGATTTAGCTGACTTCATTGGAATATCAAATCACGCAACAAAGGTTCACTCCTTTATTCTGAGAACCATTACATATTTACGGGAAAAAGTTACATTATTCACACATTGCCCAGAGTGCGATGCCTTTTGTGTCGAAGTTTTTTAAAGTGGGTGGGTGTAAGTCCAGTCATTTTCTTAAACTGGTTTGACAAGTGTGCCACGCTGCTGTAATGTAACTTCCAGGCAATTTCGGTAAGATTGAGCTCATCATAAACCAACAGCTCTTTTACCTTTTCTATTTTATGGGCCAGATAAAACTGTTCAATTGTAGTACCTTTAACTTCGGAAAACAGATTTGCCAGGTATGTGTAGTTGAGGTTTAACTTCTCGCTCAGGTAATCTGAAAGGTTTATTTTGATCTGTTCATCGTTATAATGGACAAGTTCAATGATAATAGTTTTTATTTTTTCAACCAGAATACTTCTTTTATCGTCCATCAGCTCAAGTCCTGTCTTTTTAAGGGCAGTGCCCAGACGGGCCAGTTGTTCTGCAGAGATTTCTTCACGGATATCAGCTTCACCCAGATCAACTGTAATGTAATGCAATCCAAGCTTTTCAATCTCAGATTTCACTACCATTTTGCACCGGATGCAAACCATATTCTGGATGTAAACTTTCATTCAAAAAGAGAATCAGGTTTGATCGTTATCATTCAATACAAATATAATAAAATACTTTTAAACTGATAATAAGCTTATTAATAAGGAATATTTACCCATGTATGGAAATAGAAACATGATCTTTGGTCATTATTTTAAATCTGAAATGCATCTTGTATCTTTATATTTTTATTCTGAACTACTTTAGAATAATTTTAAAACTATAATTATGTCACTTACTGAAAAAATTTCCAGCGACCTTATAAATGCAATGAAGGCAAGGGATAAGGTGGCTCTTGAAGCTATCCGGGCGGCAAAAACAGCATTCACGCTTGCCAGATCGGATAAAGGTGCAGAATCTGTACTTACTCCAGACGAGGAGTTGAAGATAATTCAGAAGCTTGTTAAGCAGAGAAGGGAATCAGCAGCAATATATAAGGAGAATAACCGGCAGGATCTATATGAGAAAGAGGTTACGGAGGCTGATGTTCTTGAGAAGTATCTGCCAGCAAAAATGGATGAAGCTGATCTCGAAAAAGCGCTTAAGGAGATCATTACTAAAGTAGGGGCAAAATCGCCTGCCGATATGGGGAAAATAATGGGTGTCGCTACTAAGGAACTCGCAGGCAGAGCCGACGGTAAAGAAATATCAGCAAAAGTCAGGCAGCTGCTGGGATAATTAAGCTTCTAAATATATCTGCCTATATCACCACTAAGCAGGATTTTAAAAAGATTGATGTGGTACCACATCTTTGCATAGAAATAGCTGAGGACCGACAGGCAGACAATAAATGAAAAGATCAGGCCGAAGTACTTGCCGGCCATTGATTTACCCTTTTTTACAACCTTCATTGACAGGCTTTTTACCCACTCTTCAAGCTTCGCAAAGAGAGGATAAAAGATCACGACAATTACAGCCATACCCATAATAGTGAATGTTAAAGGCCTGATATGATTCTTAAAAGTAACCAGGTAATTGCCGAGTGCATTAGTCAGAAGATTTGCAGTTAGGATTGTTATTGACATTACGACAAAACGAAAGGAGTAGCGATACATATCTGTAATATTTGAAGCGCAAATTTAAGAAGAAGAATCTGCTGAAATAATAACTCACCCTCTATTTTAAAGTTTCCATCATTGTTTTCACCTTTGGGGGAATTACCTTAATTGGATTTTTTGTGGCATCTAAAGTCACCAGCCTGGTTAATTCTCCGATTTCTGCGGGAAGAGATGTGAGCCGGTTATGACTTAAATTTAAATATTTCAGATTGGTTAATTTACCTATTTCTGCAGGCAGGGAGGTGAGTTGATTATCATTCAGATCCAACTCTTCTAAACTGGTCAGTTCCCCAATTTCAGAAGGCAATGATGTGAGCAGATTTTTGCTTAAATCCAGGCTTGGCAGATTAGTTAGTTTTCCGATTTCAGGAGGCAGGGAAGTGAGCCTGTTATTGCTTAAATCCAACTCTGTAAAATTATTAAATATCCCTATTTCTGCTGGCAGGGAAATGAGTCGGTTATTACTAAGATCCAGCCATGTTAAATTGGTCAATTTAACGATTTCAGCAGTCAGTGAAGTGAGCTGATTGTTACTTAAATCCAGCTCTGATAAAGAGGTCAATTTACCAATTTCAGCTGGAATGGAAGTGATTTGATTTTCATCTGCATATAACTTTTTTAACCTGGTTAGTTTTCCTATTTCAGCTGGCAGTGATGCGAGCCGGTTATTGGTTAATACCAGACTTGGCAAATTGCCTAGCTTCGCTATTTCAGGAGGCAGTGAGGTGAGCCTGTTATTACTCAGATCCAACCCTGTTAAATTAATTAAGTCCCCAATTTCAGCTGGCAGTGTTGCGAGCTGATCATCACGTATATATAATTCCTTGAGTCCGGTTAATTTCCCAATTTCAGCAGGTAGAAAGGTCAGCCGGTTACCGCTTAGATATAACCAGGTTAATTTTATTAATTGTCCGATTTCTGCAGGCAGCGAGACGAGTTGATTATCGCGTAGATCCAACCCTGTTAAACACGTTAATTTGCCTATGTCAGCTGGTATGGATGTGAGCTGATTATTGCGTAAATCCAACCTTGTCAAATTTTTTAATCTCCCTATTTCAGCAGGCAGGAAGGTCAGGTGGTTATTATTTAATTCCAACTCTTTTAAGCCGGTTGATTCCCAAATATCAACAGGCAGGGAAGTGATTTGATTCTTACTAAGATCCAACTTGGTTAGCCTGGTTAATTTGCCAGTTTCAGCAGGCATGTATGTGAGTTGATTATCACTTAAATCCAACACTGTTAAATTTGTCAATCCCCATGTTTCAGAAGGCAGGGATTTGAGTTGATTACTGCCTAAATATAATTCTGTAAGACTGGCCAGTTTACCGATTTCTGCAGGCAGGGAGGTGAAAAGATTATCACTTAAATCCAACTTTGTCAGATGTTTAAGCTTCCCTATTTCAGCAGGCAGGAAGGTGATGCGATTATTACTTAGACTTAAAACTGTTAACAATGTATATCCCTCTATTTCAGCAGGCAGTAACTTAATTTGATTATTACTTAAATCTAACCTTGTTAAACCGGTTAATTTCGCGGTTTCAGCAGGCAGCGATGCGACCTGATTATTATTTAAATCCAGCACTGTTAAACCGGTTAATTCCCCGGTTTCTGAAGGCAGAGAGGCGATCTGATTATTTTTTAAATCCAACCACGTCAGGTTAATTAATTTTCCGATTTCTGCAGGCAGGGAGTCGAGTTGATTATTACTTAAATCCAGATACGTCAGATGGGTCATATTCCCGATCTCTGATGGCAAAGAGGAAATATGACAATGAGACAAATCCAGATATGTCAATTGTTTTTGCTGTAAAATACTTTCCGGTATCTGGTTAAGGTCTTCCCCGATTATTTCGAGTCCTGTTATCATTCTTTTATTTTCTGATTTCAGATTGTCGAAATCGGAGAGGGAAATAGTGATTTTAAGATCACTTAATTGTTTTAACCGGCTCAGATAGGAAAAAGTGCTGTCCCAATCTGTGAAATTATTTTTAAGCAGATTTAAGCTTCTCAGATTTGGATGGTCTTTAATCTCAACTGGCAGCCTGGAAAGGTTACTGGCAGAAAGATCGAGAGTATCCTGCCGGGATACTGCAAACTCGTTCTGGGCCTGGACTGCTGTACTGATTAACAGGCAAAAAAGAATAACCGTTTTTTTCATACTTGAATATTCAAATCCCCGGGCACAGTTGAATTTTTTTCCCAGGGGAATTAATCTGATCATACTAAGCTATTATAAAATCTTTCGGCACTTCTTTTAGCCTGGAAATATCAAGAATCTTATTTTTAACGTCAAAACGGGCAGTGCATTTTACATTGCATGTCTGGCATGTCTCGCAGGGCTTGCCTGAAAGATCAACACCGGCCAGAGTGTGCCATGCCTGCGCCGTATTCATGTAACCATAGGCATACATATAGCTCCTCATAATTGTAGGTATGTCAAGATTATGGGGACATTGCGGGATGCATTTTTTACATTGCCGGCAATATAAACCCGGTTCAAGCGATGTCAGGCTCAGATCCTTCATCTCCTGTTCGGTCATTTTAAGATTGCTGATTAGGGCAAGGTTTTTCTGCAGTTGTTCAACAGATGACATTCCTGAAACAATTGTAGCAATATTTTCATTCTGTAAAACCCATTTAAGAGCTGCATCGGTATTCAGTGCCGGACCCGATTTGTTGCGGAACGCTCCTGCTGTGGTTTTCATGGCAATAATGCCCATACCTGCCTTTGCAGCATAGTCGATGGCAGAACTCAACGAATCTTTATTTGCAGATTTATAGTTATAACCAATCATTGCAACATCATATATTCCTGCATCTGCAGCTGCTTTCAATGCTTCCTCAGTATCACCGTGCGATGCAATTCCCAGGAATTTTGTCTTTTCCTGATTCTTCAGCAGCGCCATTGCCTTCAGCACTCCTGCATTCTGAACAGTTTCCTTTTTACCAGCGAAAGGAAAAAGGAAAAAATCAACATGATCGAGCCCGAAACGCGACAGGCTGTTTTCAGCTTTCCGTATATAGGCATCAGAGTCAAAACCATTTGTAAATATTCCTGTCCTCATATCCATCCCGTCAGGTGGAACTGCTGTGCCAATGACAAAAGAATCGCGCGGCAGTCCTTTAAGACCATCGCCCACGAGTTTTTCATTTTTTCCCTCGCCGTAGTATGTAGCAGAAAAGAATAGTTTTATGCCGGCTTCATAAGCGGCTGTAACAAATTTGGAATCTGTAGCGTCAGCAGCACCCATGCTGATAAGCGGGGCCTTAATTCCAGTTCTTCCCAATATCCGACCGGGTAAATCAATGGGCCTGGAAGCTGACCTGGAATGCGATCCTTTTAAAATTCCAGGAACCAGAGCAGCGCCTGAAATACCAAGAATGCTCTTTTTAAGGAATTCACGACGATTATTGTTTCCCATGGTTTATAAATTAGATTTATTGAGAATCGATATTGATTATAAAATTATGAAATTTCCTTAAATTCCAAAGTACCAGATAAAGTCGTGTAATTTGCTTCGCTAAAAGGCTGAAATTGTCCGATGAAGACCTCTGAAATAGAAAACCCTCCTATGTCCTGCTAAAGCAAGACTTCGGAGGGTGAAGTCGGGGTGACTGGACTCGAACCAGCGGCCTCTACGTCCCGAACGTAGCGCGCTACCAACTGCGCCACACCCCGCAAATGAATTCAGGCTGACAAAATTAATAAATTTTCAGAATGCTGCAATAACTATTCTGGTCTGCTCATGGAATAAGGAAAAGACTTATCTGAAACACCACGTGTCTTATCAGGCTCCGGACCCATCCTGAATACCAGCCTTCCCCCTTTCTGAAGCTCATCATGTTTTATGTAGTTCCTGTCGAGAGTATTGCCATTCAGAGTTATGGACTGAATATAAACATTCCCGTTATTATTTCCCGGAGCTTCGATGACAAGCTTCCTGCCGTTTTCAAAATTAAGAGTAGCCTTCTTAAACAGCGGTGAGCCGAAAACGTATTGGTCTGTTCCTGGAGTCACCGGATAGAATCCCAGGGCCGAAAAGACATACCATGCTGAAGTCTGCCCGTTATCTTCATCCCCGCAATAACCATCAGGCGTGTAATTGTAAAGCTTATCAAGCACTTCCCTCACATGGTATTGAGCCTTCCATGGCTCCCCGGCATAATTATAAAGGTAGATCATATGCTGTATCGGCTGGTTGCCATGTGCATAATTGCCCATGTTCATGATCTGCATTTCCCGTATTTCATGGATCACTACACCATAATACGAATAATCGAACAATGGCGGCACAGTAAAAACAGAATCGAGCTTTGAAATGAATCTTTCTTTACCTCCCATCAGGTCGACAAGTCCGGCGATATCCTGGAAAACGCTCCATGTATAGTGCCAGCTGTTTCCCTCGGTGAAGGCATCTCCCCACTTGTACGGGCTGAATGGCGACTGGAAGGTGCCATCGGTATTCCTTCCGCGCATAAGCTTTCTTCCGGGATCAAAGACATTTCTATAATTCATGGCCCTCTTACCAAAGAGATCTGTCTCTGACTGCGGACGCCTCAGAACTTTTGACAGTTTGCTGATACAGAAATCTGCATAGGCATACTCGAGAGTCCGTGCGACATTCTCATTAATACCGACATCGTAAGGTATATAACCAAGTGTATTATAGTATTTTACACCAAGCCTTCCAACGGAGCTCAAGGGCCCTGTGCTGTCGCTGTTTTTCAGGATCGCCTGGTAAAGAGTTTCTATATCATACCCCCTGATCCCTTTCAGGTAGGAATCGGCAATTATGGAAGCTGAATTCGATCCTATCATGCAATCCCTATGCCCCGGACTTGCCCACTCAGGGAGCCATCCGCTCTCTTTGTAAGTATTCACAAGCCCTTCCATGATCTTGCTGTTCATGTCAGGGTACATAAGGGTTGTAAACGGGAAAAGAGCCCTGAAGGTATCCCAGAATCCATTGTCGGTGAACATGTATCCCGGCAGTACCTCGCCACTATAGGGGCTATAGTGAACCACTTTTTTCTCATCATTTATTTCATAGAAGCCGCGCGGAAAGAGAAGCATTCTGTAAAGACATGAATAGAATGTCCTTTGCTGGTCAAGAGTGCCCCCTTCAACCTTTATCCTGCCCAGCTTACTGTTCCAGGCAGCCTTTGCTTCCGTTCTGACCTGATCAAAGCTCTTCCCCCCGGTTTCTCTCTTTAGGTTCACTTCAGCCTGTTCGGGACTAATAAAGGACGATGCCAGGTAAACATTAAGTACTTCACCTTTCCCTGTTTTGAAGCCGATAACGGCACCAGCATGATTGCATTCTTCACTTAAACTATTGATATTCAGTGTATCGCCATGCCATGTATGAGCCGAAGAAAATTCCTTATCAAAGACAGCAATAAAATAGTTGTGGAAATTTCCAGGCACTCCTCCGTGGTTGTTCCTGCAATAACCGATGATTTTTCGTTCCGAAGGAATAATTCTTACCATTGAACCTTTATTGAAAGCATCAAGAAGAATGAATGATGAATCACTTTCCGGGAAGGTAAACCTGAAAATAGCAGCCCTTTCAGTCGGAGTAACTTCTGCTTTCACATCATAATCGGCCAGGTAAACGCTATAATAGTATGGCTTCACGACTTCAGCCTTGTGGGAGAACCAGGATGCCCTGTCTTCTTCCCTCAGCTTGATCTTTCCAGTCTCCGCCATTAGTGAAAAAGCAGCATAGTCATTGATCCAGGGACTTGGCTGATGGGTCTGTTTAATGCCCATTATTTTGTTGTCATTGTAGGTATAGGCCCAGCCGTTGCCCATTACTCGTGTCTGCGGCGTCCAGAAATTTAATCCCCATGGCAGCGCTATTGCAGGATATGTGTTGCCATGTGAAAGCTTGTATTCTGAATCAGTACCCATCAAAGGATTTACCAGGTCTACCGGATCAAAACTTGTCACCGAACCTTTATCTGAACAACCGGTGGCCATCCATACCAGGAATGCCGGCAGTATTGTTAATAATTTAACAGATCCGCTTTTAATCTTTAAAATCACCATAAAAATCTCATGTAAAAACCTTGGTAAATCTTTGTGTCTTTATGTCTTAGTGGCAAACTTTTATTGCCACTAAGGAACAAAGGCACCAAGTTGCACCAAATATTTAGCTATATTATTTTCAAGTTAACCAACCTGTCAAACACTTTCTCGGGCGTCAGCCAGTTCATGCAGGCAAGATCGCCCCTGCGGCATTCCCCTTTGCCATAGATAGTGCAGGGCCTGCAGGTAAGCTCCTCGGGGGGTATCCTGATAGCCATATTATCAGGCTGCTTCCATGCGCCAAAACCTGTAAGCGGATCTGTTCCCCCCCATATAGAAATTACCTTTGTACCGGTAAGTGCCGCCATATGCATATTCGATGAATCCATCGAGATCATTAAATTAAGTTTACTCATCAATGCAAGTTCTCCAGCCAGGCTTAAATTTCCGGTAACAAGGAATGAACCGGGCACCTGCATCCTGAAATTCTTAAGTCTTTCAAGCTCATCATAGCCTCCAAAGAGCCAGATTTTTACATTATGTC
>Ga0224524_1000823_pt1 | contig 10498 bp, 11 predicted proteins | sample CFST75metaG_FD_179895 | JGI IMG/M metagenome (GOLD analysis project Ga0224524, IMG submission 179895) | Peat soil microbial communities from Stordalen Mire, Sweden - C.F.S.T75 | ecosystem: Environmental > Terrestrial > Soil > Wetlands > Peat | place: Sweden: Norrbotten County, Stordalen Mire... | reverse complement strand
CATTTGTATTATTTAAAAAGTAAATATGCGCTGTTAGCTCAGTTGGTAGAGCAGCTCCCTCTTAAGGAGATGGTCGCTGGTTCGAATCCAGCACGGCGCACCTAAATTTAAACATATAATCTAAAACATATGTTAAGAGAAAATGGTACTCACATTCCTGGCAGCAAAGGCCGAGAAACTATGGGAACCTTTGAAGATTCTTATACACAAGCTACAAAAAAAGAAAAAATCTTGTCCGAACTAAACAAGGACGACAACGTTAAAGGTGATTTCTATATTGATGCTGATGGCAATAAAATTCCATTATCCGAAATTGCTTTTTTAGGTGAAGATTTACTTCAAAAAGCACGCGCTGATATCCAAGCGGAAATAGATAAGGAAAATTCCTTAAAGGCTGCCGGCAAAGATGTTAACGAAAAATTATTGGGTGGAAAATTAAAAAAGACTCTATACCAAGAAGATCGATCTTGGGATCCGAACTCCGGAACTAGAAGCACGCATGATAATTTAAAAACTGAGTCTCCGGCTAAACGCAAAGAAGATGTCCGCAAAACCAGAAAAGCATTCGAAACAGTAGGGATAGAGGAAGAAATAGAAGCATAATAAAACAAATATTTCATAAAAACAGGCGATTTTGCCTGTTTTTTGTCTAAGACTAATGGCTATTGACATTTTTTAAATAACTTGATATTGTTTACAGTTAATATCCGCTCTTTCACAAACAGGGTTAAATCGGTCTGATGGCTAAATTTGTCTATAAATAGGCAGCTTTTGCCATCAAACTTATTTATTCACCCTCAAAAAAAAGAAAAATGAAAGCGGAAAAATTAGCTATTAATCCGGAAAAATGGATAACTGATTTGGAAAACATTGTCACCCAAAAAAGTGAGTCCGAAATTAGTAAGTGCGGTCCCTCTGAAATCACGGTCTTGGAAGAAAAGGTCATTGCGACTGATGAATACATCCTTGGTTTTAAAGTCATTGATAAAAAAATTGAAATGGCTCCCAAGACTATTCCCAACCCCCTACTCGAAAAAATTGCAAAAGTTAAGGATTCTTTGGCAAAAAGAAACACCTTCAAGATGGCACTTAATGCTTTGGATGTTGAACCAATTGCAATCTTACCTAGTAAAGTCTGGGAAAAAATTTGTCAGGAGTGCAAACTTTATCGCTTTGAAAATTTTCACGCTGATCGCAGAAGCGTTGATGCTGACGTACAAGAAGTTTTTGGCATGGCTCAACTAACATTTATACTTTTGCCAATAGTCTTAAACTATGTATCAGCCCTAACCACATGCCTAATTACTCATGTCGCCCTTTATAAAATTATATTATTGCTGACATTTTCTCCCATATTCTTTTACATGTTCTTCTTTAAACCCATAAGAGATCTTGAAAACGAAAAATCAGTCGCCACTGTTCTTGTAATAACAGGAATAGTTACCTTAATTTCCCCAGTAATAATTTTTGGTACTTCATATATCACGGTCGGAATGTTATTTTTGTTTCTCTTGGATTTAGTTTTGGTAGTTGCTATCTTCAAAAATAAATCTATACAAACCGTTGCCTTTCGCATTTGTCTATACTTAGTACCAAACAGATTACTAATCTCGTTATTGTGGTCGAGCAAGATAGATAAGCCATTAAGTGAGCCCAAAGCCGACGACAATGATATCGAACTAATTCAAAGAGTAACCCCATTTTTTCCAACGCCTAATCTAGAATTTAAAAGTCTGCTACTAAAATTAAAAGCTAACTACTTTAAATTAAACTTAGCCGCCGAACCAATGGCCATCAAAATTAGTCGACAGGAATTATACGGCAAAGTTGCTAAAATAGTAGACTATCAGGAAACTCATGATCCAATTGTCTATATAAAAAGTGATGACGGACAAAATGTCGCCATTTTAGGACAATTTGGAAAATTTAGCCAAGAAAAAAAGGCGATTGCTTTAGTTAAGGCAATGACAGCCGAAGATTTATTCTAAAATTAAAATATTTGCAAAGAGGCGAGGATAAAACCAAGCCTCTTTTTTCATATAATTAATATGTGTTTATACCTTGACTATCGTCAAAAAATATGGCAATATTTACGGTTACAAAGAACTTTAAAAAAATAATAAAATTAACCAAAAAAAACCGATAATCATGAGGAAAAAAAGAAATAGAGAAATCTATTTAATCCATCTTCCGGCCGGACGGGTTGAAATTTGCCCAAGCGCAGAATCAAGGGATTATCCAATCACAACGATAATCCTACCGAAGAACTGGACGCCAAAAATAAAAAAAGGCGACCACAAAAGATTACAAATCAATCTAATAGTAAGGACGGACAAAGAAACGGAATTTACCGTTCCCTTCCGTTTGATTATTTTCTTTTCTGATTCGTTTGAGGCTAGCAATCTAATGCAGGTCTTGGACATCAAAGAGCCGAGTGGGATGCACCAGACAATTGATTTTAAAGAAATAATCAGTAATAATTTTTTAAAATTAAATTCTGACAAAAATCTGCTGAACTCTATTGCTCTTTCTATACGAGATTGGTATCGAGGAAATATTTCATTTGCCCTCCTGACGAGAAGAACCATGCTCCATGTTTCGTTTGAAGAACATTTGTTTGCAAATGTAAAACTAATTGATATCGAAATGGAAAAACCGGAATTATATATTCCGAAAAAACAATATGTTTAGTTTAATCACAAAATAAAAAAACTGGAAAAATGGACACACCGGAAACAAAAAAATTACGAGGATTTATCAACGTTGGCCAGCTAGAAATCGCCTTTACATTAGCCCTTTCCTTATCAAGTGAAGAGGAAAAAAATAAATATCTCTGGATTATATTTTGGATATATTACGAATCCAATGAACTTGCCCGGGCACAGGTAATAGCCGAGGCTATGCCTAGAGATGAGATGATGAATGCTTTCAAAAAAATCTTTGACGGTTATTTTGATAAAAAAAAATATTCATCAGCTGAAAAAATTGCTCCTTTTCTGCACCAGGCAGATGCTGATGCTTGCAATGATAAGCTTCGCCAAGCATATCTAAAAATAGGTGATATTGATAATGCTGTTATAATCGCTAATCGCACGGGTAAAAAATTAAACATAAATGAACTGAGCGAGTGTCGCGATTTTTGCATTGACCACGGCTACATTGAAGAAACACATAGGCTCTTTCATCTACTCGATTACGAAATGAGCGAGGATGACGCCGAATTGCTTATCTCCAATTGCCTACATAAATGTTCTTCGGCTCGCATTAAAAAAATTTCAAAATATTTTGATCGGAAATTAAGTAATGCGGAAGTTGTCACTGCTTTTAATTCCAGTCTGAAAAGAGAGAGTCTTCACGACGCAGATTTTTTTGCTTACATTATGTCCGGGAATGAACGTCTTAAATCACTGGAAAAGCTTTTAGAAGAATACATTCAAGCTGGTTCATTTGATTTGGCAAGTGGAATCGCACACAGCCTCGACCGCTCTCTAAATAGTATAGAGCTTAACTCCCTGCTTCAATCATCTCTTGATAAAGGGAAAAGCGTAGCCGCTCTAAAAGTTTCTGAGCTGCAAAATCAACCGCTTGATGAGTTAACTATTAAAGAGGTTCTACGGAAGAATATCGCCGAAAATGATTTATATGGTTTTCCATACGATATTCAGTTTGTCTCTGATCCCTTAAGATTTCTAAGCGTCCAGCTGGCAATTGATGTTTATTTAGAGATGGATATGCTTGACAAAGGAAAAGATCTACTTGATTCTCTGCCCGTCGGCCAAAGCAAAATAGCCATGGCAAAAATATTCGACAAATGCATGGCTAATGGAGATATAAAAAATGCCAGAGACGCAGCGAAATATATAACCGGGTTATAAGAAAGAACATTTGTAATTATAAAAAACCTAACAATGGAACAGATAAATAAATTAATCGAACGAGGGTGTATTGATACTGCGCTATACCTAGCAAACGGTATGGAAGAGACAAAAAGGCAAGAAGCGTTTTCACTTATTCTTAATTTCTGTCTGAATAACGCCTCATATAAGGATGCTCAAAAAACGACAAAATTTATGGGGCGCAAGTTATGCATACCGGAAAAAGCGGTTCTAATTAATGGTTGTCTAAAAAATGGCAATCCCGAACAGGCTCTCACAATTATTAATGAAATGACAAAGGCTGACAGAAAATACGGTGAAAAAATTCTTCTTCATTGCTATATTATATTTGGCTATTTAGCTCAGGCTCATCAACTTGCTCGTACGATGAATGTTAGACTTGAAGATGATGATTTGGCAGATATATTCAAAAAACAAATCACCTTAAATCGCTATGAAGTAGCCAGAAAATCAGCTGACTTGATGAGTAAGGAAAAGAGAATTACTTTTTTAGAATCCTTAATCGCCAAATTTATTAAAATTGGATATATCGTTGAGGCAAAAAAGACAATTTTACTTTTAAAACGAGAACTTAGTGACGACGAACTTGAGACTTGTCTGATTAATAACTTAAGGTTTAATAACTTTCCTCAAGTACTTTCTATCCTTGAATTAATGTCCCCAGTTAGAAAGCTCAAATGTATTGACACTGCAATAGAAATATACATTGATGCCGCCAATCTTGATCTTGCTTCTATCATGGCAACCGATATTCGCAAACAAAAATTAACGAATATTGAACTTATTATTCTATTAGACAGGTGTAAAGCCAAGGGTGCCTATTCTGACGCCGAGATTATTCAAGCAAAATTTTTTGGGCAGCGTTTTACGGATGACGATTTGCTTCTTATTACCAGAAATGCCTTAAATCATAAACTCGATTCCGAGGCAAAGAATGCCGCTAAAAAAATTAAAGGCGAAAAACGGATAGAGGCTCTGAGGCTCATTATGGAATTCTATCTCAATAACAATACAGACGATCAAGCCGACGTTATTGCCGAAGAGATAAATAAAATAACTCTTCGCAAAAAAAATAAAAAATAAACACGAAATAAAACACGATATTTTCATAAAGGGAGCCCACTTAGGCCCCCTTTTTTATATATTCCTCAACACCCTGTGGATAAACTAGTAAATCATCATCATATTCCAGCCACTGTGCATAACCCGCGCTCACCCTATCTAAAACCGGGTAATTTTTATCTTCATACATTTTTTCATCCTGAAAATCAGCGGAAAAAATATAAGCAATTTCGTGGCCGTATTGGCCATTAAAGGTAAAGATATTTTCTTTAATTCCGAGCAGTTTAATGTTCGCTAATTCGGTCCCGAATTCCTCTCTAAATTCGCGTTTAAGCGCCTTAAGGGCGGTCTCGCGAAACTTTATACCTCCACCCATTAAACGATAAAACTGCTGCTGTTTGCTCTCATCATAACCGCCGCCCGCAAAGATCTTATTTCCCCTTTGAATAATAGCCACGGCGATTGGACGAATTCTATTTTTTATCATATTTTTCGAATTTAATTTGACTGATTATTATTATTGTACTGTAAAAATTGGCTGAAATCAAACAAGATTTGGACAAAATTATTTTTTCCGCTATAATAACTAAGGATTATGAAAAATTTTATTATATTTGGCGCTCCAGGCGCCGGCAAGGGCACGCAAGCCAAACTTCTTTCGGAAAAATATGGCCTCGTTCATTTATCGAGCGGCGATATTTTGCGTAAAGAAATAAAAAGCGGCGAACTTAGTACTGAAATTAAAAAATATCTTGAGTCAGGGCGTCTTGTCCCGGCTCGAATTGTTAACCAAATTATTGAGCGCGAAGTAAAAAGCCATAAAAAGGCTAAAGGATTTATCTTTGATGGTTTCCCAAGAACACTAAGCCAAGCAAAAAGATTGGACCGAATCCTAAAACTTCAAGGCGAAAAAATCAATGCCGTGCTTAAGGTAAAAATTACCGAAGAAGAGGGCGTTAAAAGAATTTTAGAAAGATCGAAAACTTCTGGACGCATCGATGATGATAATAAAAAGGTTATCAAAAATCGTTTCAAAATTTACTACAAAATGATTCATCCGATTCTTGCCTACTATCAAGAACAGAAAAAATTAATCTTGATTAATGGCCAAGCGCCAATTAAGCAAATTTTTAAAGATCTGACAACGGTAATTGATAAGCTGCCAGAATAAAAACTAATTCTAAAAATAAAAACTAATAAAAAAACCGCTCCAGATTATTGAGCGGTTTTTTTATTTTTAGATTTATTTATTTGCCTCTTCAAGTTCTTTGCTTTTTACGGCGGCCATAATTGCCTTGCGGATTTCAGCTAATAATTTCTTATCATCTTTAATTGTCTTCTTGGCAACTTCACGGCCAGTTCCTAATTTTACTTCACCGAAAGTATAGGTATTGCCATTCTTCTTTATCGGCCCATATTCTACTCCCATATCAACTAAATCACCGGCCACGGAAATACCTTCGTTATACATAATATCAAATTCACAGGTCTTAAACGGAGCAGCCACCTTATTCTTAACAATTTTAACTTTAACACGATTACCAATAATCTTTTCTCCTTGTTTAATCTGAGCGGCTCTTCTAATTTCTACACGAACAGAACAATAAAATTTTAAAGCATTGCCGCCCGATGTGGTTTCTGGGTTACCAAAGAAAATACCAATCTTATTTCTAATTTGGTTAATAAAGATTACCACCGTTTTCGTTTTGCCAATGGCGGCAGTTAACTTACGTAAGGCCTGACTCATCAAACGCGCCTGTAAGCCCATGTGTTGGTCCCCCATATCGCCTTCAATTTCTTTTTGTGGAACTAGCGCGGCAACACTATCAACAACGATAACATCAACCGCATTAGAACGGACCAAGGTCTCAACAATTTCTAAAGCTTGTTCACCGCTATCAGGTTGGGATAATAACATTTCTTTTACATTAACCCCGATTTTAGCCGCATAATCGGGATCTAAGGCATGCTCCGCATCAACAAAAGCAGCAATGCCGCCAGTCTTTTGTACTTCGGCCACAATATGCTGGGCGAGAGTTGTTTTACCGGATGACTCTGGGCCATAAATCTCAATAATACGACCACGAGGAACACCGCCAATACCAAAGGCAACATCAAGCGATAAGCAACCGGTTGAAATTGCGTCCACATTTGTCTTGCGCATATCGCCAAGACGCATAATTGAACCTTCGCCAAACTTGCTGCGAATCTGTTCAATCGCGGTCATAGCCGCTTCTTCTCTTTTACCCTTGTCTTCCGATCTATCTTGCGTGACTTTTTTCTCTTTTTCTTTAGCCATACATTTATATTTTATGTTTATTAACTAATTAAGTATAACATTATACGTGTTATGTAATTTTAAAAAAATTATGTAATTTTATATTGAACTATACGCTTTATTTTCTATGACTGGCTTAAAAATTTAAACGGTAACGGTAATTTATATTCCTCGCCTGTTTTTGATTTAATTATTATTTCCGCGCCCGTTTTGGTTTTTTCGTAATTAAAATAATTTTTGCCAATTGAATTTTCCAAAGGGCTAGCTGCCTTTACTGAAGCCGTGTTAGTCTGCGTTTCATCACTTTTTTGACTATTATCCCATTCCTCCTTAACGGTATTTTTAAAATCAGACCAGGCGCTGTTACTTTTCCCTTGAGTTGCCGGAGCGGCTACTTCATTGTTACTAACCTGGACATTGTCTTGATTAATAATCACATCTTTATTAGGCGATGTTATGTCTTCCGCAACTGTATTAGCTACTGTCTCGGTTTCATCCTGGTTTACTTCCTCAGTGCTGCTGGCGGATAATTTTTTTATTATCCCCTGCCAATTGACTCTACTAACCGCGTCAGCCATTGTTTTTCCAAATCCAACATTTTTTTGTAAATTCGCGTCAGCCATTGTTTCGGATGCTCCCATTAGAACGGCAGCCGTCGCCTTACCTTTCTGAAATAAAGGACTGCTTGTTATATCCGTTTGTTGTTTCTGATTTCCACTGTAAGAAATAGCGGCGACACAAGCGAGGGCTAAAAAAATAACGGCCAAAAAAATTGAACCAAGAATTTTGCGGAAACCGAACATAAATTAATGTTAAATGCTAAATATTTTTATAATAATGTTTTCTGTTTTCCCGGTTTTTCCTCTTCCGAAAATATTTTTACTTCTCCGTACTGGCCGTCAAATCCAGGTTTAATAATTAATTCGCCTTGGCGCACTCTTTTAATTCCCGTAATTATGCGCGCATCAATTTCGGACTTATGCTTATCAAGCTCCAGATTAAGAAGAATGTCTAATTCCGAACCAAATTTGGCGGTCAGAAAAGAATATTCTTTTTGAACGGCTTGTGAGCTCCGGCTTTTAATATTAAAGGCTTCTGCTATTATTTTATCTAATTCTACGAGTTTTTTAAAGCCAATGGCGTTTTTTGGCTTATATCCGCAAGGTCTGTCGGCTAATTCCTCAACTCTATTTAAAACACCGATAATAAGCGGCTTCTTACAAACAGGGCAAATATTTTTTAATTTTCGGCTCTCGCCCGGTTCGCAACTAAATTTACAATCCCGATGACCGTCAAAATGATACATGCCTTCTTCCGGATAAAATTCAATTGTTTCTATCATCCCTTTTTTATTTTTTATATTATCACATATTTTTAGGTAGCTAACCGGCTCACTGATTTCCATAATATTGGCTTCACGCGCAATATTGTTCAGACCGTGGGCATCAGAATTTGAGAGGACAGTTAATTTATCAAGGGCAGACAAACGCCAATTCATTTCCGGATCGCTTGAGAGCCCGGTTTCATAGGCATAAATATTTTCTGTCTGGTCCTGAAAACAATCCTCTAATTTATCAAAGCCGGATTTGGAGCCAAAAACAGAAAACCAAGGCGTCCAAATATGAGCGGGGTAAATTAAAAAATTAGGATTAATTGCTAAAATCATTTTAACCAGTTCGGGCGCTTTAATTCCTAATATTGGCCGACCGTCCGAATGAATATTATATTTTTTTTCTAATTGCTTATTTAATTTTTCAGCCGCCTCAATGCTCGGGGCATGGATAACCAAATGAATACGACGGCATTTTTCGGTGTCCTTATAAACCAAAGCAACTTCAGTTGAAAGAATAAATTTAACTTTATCGTCAGCGGCAGATTTTAATTTATACAAACCAGACTGAGGAAAAGTCTCTGTTAACTCTTTTTTAATTGATTCAAACCAAGCTGGGTGAGTAAAATCTCCAGTCGCAATAATATCAACGCCCTTGAGGCGGCAAGCTTTCTCAATATTTTCGAGCGTCAATTTCGGTGAACAAGCGCGCGAGTAACGAGAATGAATGTGGAGATCTAAAACTTGGCGCATAATTATTTAGTAATTATTATCCCTATTTAAGCGTTTATTATTTAGTATCGGTGGCAATAAAACTGGTAAAATTAAATTTCAAATCCTGAATTCCTTCTTCTAAAATTTCTAAACCATATAGCTCTGCGCAAGCCCTTGAGGCAATGACCGCCGATTGTGCGTTTAAAATGCCATCTCGTAAATCGGACGCCGCCTGGGCCGTGTCGCTATATTCTTCTAAATCTACTTCCGGCCATTTTCTTTTCAAATACATCCGGCATTGTCTTAAACCCTGCTGATGAGATACTACCTTATTAATACTGCCCGGATTTGTGCCCGGTTTTACCAGTAAACAATGGCGGACATCAATTTCAAAAATATTTTCAATATTGAAATTATATTTACTCATCGCATAGACTGCTTCATAAACGATGCCGCCGTTGGAATTTTCAATTGGGAAAAAGCCTTTGTTGATTTCGTTATTACAATAAGCTTTCAGCACTCGTTCAACGCTTATCAAATAAACTATTTCATAATCACTGATTTTATTTTTATGGCAATAATAGTTAGCGGCTTCTTCGGAAAAACTGCCGCGATTGCCGGATACTCCAATTTTTAACATATGCTTCCTTATTTAAAATTTAATTATAATAAATTTTCGGCGGCCTGAAGTTCTTCTAAACTATTAATACCCATCGCTTCGTGTGGTTCAATATTAATAGTTGTTATTTCATAACCCTCATTAAAAGCAATTTTTACCATATCAGTTAAATAATATTCCTTCTGATTATTATCATTTCTTAACTCCGCTAAATTTTTAAATAACCAATCTGCTTTAAAACACATGAAACCAGGATTTACTTCAGTTACTAATTTTTCTTCATCTGAAGCATCCTTAAACTCAACAATTTTTTCAACATTTCCACTCGCACCTCTGATTATTCTTCCCCAGTGATAAAAATTTTGGCGCCAGCCATCATAGTCGGGTAAATTTGTCGGCATAATTGTTAAAGCTTCTGGCATGAGTTGAGAAAACCTTTTTATTGATTCAGCTTTTAAAAATGGATGGTCTCCATATAAAACTATTATATTATTTGGCTTGTCGTCATTCTTGTCTAAAGCATCTTGGGCGGCCGCCACTGCATGTCCAGTTCCTAATTGTTTTTCTTGAATAGCGTATTCAACGTTATAGTCTTTTAA
>Ga0224524_1000822_pt1 | contig 10505 bp, 9 predicted proteins | sample CFST75metaG_FD_179895 | JGI IMG/M metagenome (GOLD analysis project Ga0224524, IMG submission 179895) | Peat soil microbial communities from Stordalen Mire, Sweden - C.F.S.T75 | ecosystem: Environmental > Terrestrial > Soil > Wetlands > Peat | place: Sweden: Norrbotten County, Stordalen Mire... | reverse complement strand
GAAATACTTACATAGAGGGATCCGGGAACGACACGGCGGGAATCGCAGGTGACGTCGGTAATATCCGGATTACCAACGCCCCCCGAGGCTATTACCGGGAGAGAAGAAAGGAAATCATTCCACCGCATATTGTTTTTTCCTACGGCCGTGCATTTTTTCCCATTGCGCTCGGAATGCCGGCGCATTTTTTTGAATCCATTCCATGATTTTCTTTTCACGCATTTCAGGATCGCGGCACACCGCCTCGCCGATGTCCTTTCGAATAACCGTGAGCTGCGCATGGATATAATCGACAAAGCAATCTTTTTTGTTCATGGACCATCTCCCCCGCCGTTAACGCGACGGCGCCGCGCTGAGCGCATAATCGCCGAATGAACACGATAGCGTGCATTGCTCCGCGTATTTGACCAACGCGCCCGCTTTCGGCGATTGCGCGCGCACGATTCCCGCCCCCACCGCATAGGGCGTCAGCCCCTTCAGGTTCATCGCATTGACCGCGTCCCGCATGTCTTTTCCCACGCACCGCGGCACCATGACAAAACCGGAGTTTTTATCGGTCATCGGCGGTTGACACGTATAGACCGTCAATTTTTTATCGGGATCGAGCGTGGCGCCGGCCTGGGGCGATTGAAAAGCTATTTTCCCTTTTTTATCGCCGATAAGTTCGAAGGGAAATTGTTCTGAAGTCAAGAAACCCACCGCCTTTTCAACGGGCATTCCGCATATATCGGGCACATCGCGGCTTTTCCGGATGTCGGGCGCCGCTGGCGCCGCTGGCGGCGGGCTTTGGCGTAATATTTTTTCGGCGTATTCGAGTTGCGGATGGCTGATGATTTGGCTCATGATTTTTTGAAAAACCGGCGCCGCCGCCGCGCCGCCCATTTCCGCGTTTGCTGGTTCGTCAATAACCACCGCGCCCAGCAAAAGCGGATTGTCCGCGGGAAGGAAGCCGATAAACGAAGCCCATGCCCGTTTATCGGAGTAGGAGCCGGTCGCCTTGTCGATTTTTTGCGCGGTGCCCGTTTTTCCCGCCACGGCGATCCCTTTAATAGCGGCCTTGGTCCCGGTTCCTCCGTTAACGACTTCACACATCATGGCCTTGAGCCGGGTCGCCACCGAGGCGGCGATAACCCTTCGCACCGGTCTATAGCGCGCGCTGTCGGTAATTTCCCCTTCCGCGCCTACGATTTTTTCGAACAAGCGCGGTTCGACGAGAACGCCTCCGTTAGCCACCGTGGCGAAGAGCAGGGACATTTGCAGGAGCGTCACGGATATTTCCTGGCCGATCGCCATCGTCACCCGGGAACGACCGGACCACTTCTCTATAGGGCGTATAATGCCGATTTCCTCGCCCGGAAGCTGGATTCCCGTTTGCGCGCCAAAGCCGAAATCCTTCATATAGGTAAACAACCGTTCGTTGCCGATGCTATTGGCCACCTTGGCGAAACAAACGTTGCTGGAATATTTGAACGCTTCCACAAAGCTCAAACGCCCAAAGGGTTTCTTATCGCGGATTTTTTGGTCGAAAACCTCATAGCAACCGCGATTTCCGTCCAGCGTGTCGTTTTCCTTCATTATGTTCTCCTGCAGGGCGCAGGCCGCGGTAAGCACTTTGAACGTGGACCCCGGTTCGTACGTTGTATTGATGCATTTGTTAAGACGTTGCGTCATCGTGTATCGGACGGCGAGGTTGGGGTTGAATGAAGGCTCGCCGGCCATGGCCAGTATTTTTCCGGTTGCGGGTTCCATGATGATGCACATGCCGCCGCAAGCCTTCAGGTTGTCCACCGCTTGCTTCAGAACGTTCTCAACGATCTTTTGAATGTCCAGATCAATGGTCAAAAACACGTCGCTGCCGCCGCGCGGTTCTTTACTAGGAAGACTGATTTTCGCGTATTTATTGTTTTTCCCGTCCCTGCTGAGGATGGTCCAGCCGTCCTCGCCCTTTAAAAAACGGTCGAAATAAAACTCGGCGCCGCCCAATCCGGCCCCGTCTTTCCCCACATATCCGAGAACCGCTCCAGCACATTCGCCATAGGGATAGAGACGCTTGACATTGATAAACATGCTTTTTTTATCGGTGAGTCCGGAGCCGTCCGGCGTCGGCGCGGAATCGGCGCTTGGAAGAGCGAGCCGCAGCCGGCTATCGACGCTCGTGGCCAATACTAAACCCTTCCTGTCAAAAATCGCTCCGCGTTTCGCCGCAACCAGGGCGCGCTGTTGCGTTTGTTTTTTGCTCTGTTGGGCGTAAAACTCATTATTGATTACCTGAACAACGAAGAGGCGAGTGATAATGACGCCGAAGACGCATGCCATGACCAACGATAGAAAAAGCGCGCGCGCCTTGAATGCCGTCATCATCCCCTCCCGCCGGTGATCGACCGCAGCAGCGTCGCAAAAAAACCCTTACCCGGCGCGGTCGCGGCGACGGCCATGCCGTGGCGCTTCACGATGATGATTTTACCCGCGGCCGGATATTCCAGACCAAGCCGTTGCCGCGCTATGGTTTCAATGCGACCGGTCCCGGAAAGATTATCGATGGAAAGCCGCAATTGGGCCGCTTGCTTGCCAAGAACGGCGGCGCTGTCGGAAACCGCTCCGCCGCGCATTGACAATTGGGTTATGTAGACCTGTTTCCAAACCATTCCCAGCGGTCCCGCCGCGAGCAACGCGACGGCCCCCGCTATCACGGCCAAATGACGTATCCGTAAAAGAGGGGCTTTTTTTTGACGGTCATTTTTTTGTTGCTGCATGGACGTATTCCGTTCTTAGGTGTTGACGGCCGTAACGGTTATTTTTTCGGCGGCGCGCAGCCGGGCGCTCCTCGATGCGGGATTAACGTTTACTTCAAGGGAGGAGGGCATAATCGCCTTATGGGTTATCCGTTTAAGCGTTTGCACTTTTCCGCAAACGCACACGGGAACGCTTGGCGGACACATACAGCCCTTTTCATTGTCCCGCATGAAATTCTTTACAAATCGGTCTTCAAGCGAGTGATAGGATATCACGACCAGTCTTCCGCCTTGTCCGAGCGCGGCCGTCGCCCGCTCGCAACAATCGCGCAATTCGGCAAGTTCGTCGTTTACCGCGATGCGCAACGCCTGGAAAAGTTTCGCGAGCATTTTAACGTTGAGCGTCGCTCCATACTCCTGGCGCAAACAATCCTTAAGATCCCCGGAGGTCCGCAGCCGGCGGCTTTTTTCACAACGTTTTATGGTTTCGGCCATCCGTAAAGGATTCCGGATTTCACCATACTCCGAAAGGATCCGCGCGAGGTCGGCCGTTGAGGAGCTTTGGAGAATGTCCGCCGCGGTCCGTGCGTCCGAAGGGTCCATCCGCATGTCCAGCGCCGTCTCACGCATATAGGAAAATCCCCTTTTTTCGGCGAATAGTTGGCGTGATGAAACGCCGAGATCGAGGAGCACTCCATCAACATCGGCAAGGCGCAATTCATCGAGTACCTCATAAAAACGGGAAAAACGCCGCTGCCTGATCACCACGGCGGCTTCGCCGCGCCGAACATGGGCTTCGCACCATGCGATCGCATCGGGGTCGCGGTCCACGCCGATGGCGAGCCCCCCGGCGCCCAACCTGTCAACCAAAGCCTGAAAATGCCCCCCGCCGCCGAGCGTGCAGTCGACGTAGCGGCCTCCCGGTTTTACGGCCAACGCGCGCATGCTTTCTTCCAGCAACACCGGCGTGTGATATCGAGCGGCGCCCGAAGGCCGCGGAGGGGGATCAACGGACGGAGGAGGCGTGAAGCTTTCTTCATTGTCTATGAGAAGCGCTTCTCCCATGTACCCTGCTCACTCTTGCCGATGCGTAAACGCACGGCGGGTTAATTTCACGGCAAACCATTGCGATTTCTTTTTCATGGCGCGTTACCGTCGTTCCAGGTTTCTTAAACCGGCTTCAACCGATTGAAAAAACACCTCGTCGAAATCCTCGGCGCCGCCGACGTAGGCGTTGAATTTTTCGGTGTCCCAAATTTCGATATATCCGCTTTGACCTACCAATGTCGCGTTTTTCACGATTGACGCTATTTGCATTTGTGAAGAGCAAAGGGTGATCCGGCCCTGCGCGTCGAGCGTGGAATCGGAAAGGGTATTGAAGAGCAGACGCTGATGCCGCAACGTTTCCGGCGTTTGCGGTCTGGAAGCGAGTTCTTTCTCATAGTTGTCCCAAACATCCTGGGGGTATGCACGCAAACATCCTCCGGGAGCGCGGCAAATAACGAACGTCTCTGCGGCCGCCGGATTAAGCGACTTACGGAATTTCGCGGGCATGTTCACCCGGCCTTTTTCATCCACCGTGTAGTCGTATCTGCCATGAAAATGCGACATTTTGTCTCCCACAATTACCCACAATTTCCTACATTACTCCAAAAGAATACTTCATTTTCAAATTCATGTCAAGAATTTTTATACAAATTCTCTCTATAATAATTAAATAAAATGGGGTAAAAAGGGAATTAAAGGGGAAAAAACCATGTATATAGTGTAAGCGGAACAACTCAACACCATATATTGTAGTTGGAGCGATGAAAATTTACTTAAATCGCCTTTTAAACGTTTTTTAAGGAGGAATCAATGAAAACGCGGGCGGAGATTGATACTCGTTATTGTAAATTTACTAGCGGTAATCCTTCTTCGAACGAAGGCTCGGCGGAAAATTACTTCAGCAGTTCAAACACATCGATTTCATGGGTATCGTCGAGGTTGTTGGAGGAAACGACTTTCGTCTCATCAAAAACGCTCATACTGATTTCATACCCGGGCTTGGGCTGTGACGTATGTGATGAAATGAACGCTTCGGGTTCGCGCTTGTTGAAATGCATGGTTTGGGGAAGTGAAAACGTGAGTTCAGCTTCGGGACCCAGCTTTTTCGCCAAGCTCTTGAATTTTGCGCGCAAGGAAAAATTTTCACTGACGACGATGTCGTAATCCTTGTGCAATTCGCGAAGCTGATTTTTCAATTTATTGATTTCCTGGTTATAGGTATTGTTTTCTTCGTGGAACTTTTCGATTACTTTTTGCTGATTGGAAAGCGCTTTATTAATGGAAGTGATGGTGTTTTCAAACTGGTCGAGCCTGACTTGGGCGGATTGGTCCGCGGGAATGAACTTGCCGTCATTGAACTGTCGAACTTCCGCGGCCAGGCCCTTGTTTTTTTCAAAAGTTGCCGAGCGTTTTTGGGAAAAGAAGGAAATGGTAAAAGTAAAAATCACGAGTGCTATGATGGGAATGATATATAAAAGTTCTATGGACATGGTTTACGCTCCTTTTTGTAGTTCTCCCCGAACTTCTAAATTATATTATTAGGCATAACGAAGATCAAGAACTATTTATCTTTTAATAAAGATAACGGTTGAATATCATGACCAAAATTCCCCTCTTTCCGTTCTTTCCGTATGGAATTATATTCGCGGGTTCGTTGGCCGCATTCAACGCCTTCGGACGTCCCGTTTCCGGCGCCGCGGTGATCCGTCTTTCCTCTCCTGTCAATAAGGAAATCACCGACAAGGCATATGCCGCCGCCGCCGGATATTTTAAAACCGATTGCATCGAATGGCTCAAGGAGGAATCCGGGACCACCGTCGACACCTTCAACGCCGTATGGAACTACCATCTTTCCTCGTTTACAAACAATTGCCTCAGCGTGGCGAAACAGGAATCCTCCTTCAAGGGGCATGAATGGTCGGTAACGCTCACACTGTCGTCCGAAGAGGCCGAAGCCACACTTAAGCAGTACAATGCGCGCTGCCAGGCGTTGTCGCTACGAACATGGACGCAACTGAAAAAATTGCTCGACGGAAACGTCGGCGGCGACGTCTTTCAGCTCGGCGTTCAAGCCATCTTTTTCAGCATGGGTCGCATTGAAAAAACGTTGGATGTTCCCGGAGCCGAGGAACCGGGCTCCTTTCTCGTCGATGACGCCCGAAGGATAATGCAGGATTTCATCGACAAAATATCCATCAGGAGCCGAAGTTACGTCATTTCCGGGAAACCGGGCGCAATACTGGACACGCCCCTGGTATTCGAAGTGGTTCGGGAAAACGCCCCGTTGGCTGATTTCGACCTTATCGGCGCCATTTCGCCGGGGAAAAAGCTGTTTTCCGGCAAAACCGCCTCCGACGGCTCTCTTACCATCCACCAGTTTAAAATTCCCTTTGTTCCCAAGGGCGTCTTTCTTTATGTCAGGCCCGACTTCAGCGCGGCGGTGAATTTCGTGTGTTCCTTTTCGGCGTCCGACCTTGGACTTAAATTTCCCGAGCAAACGCTGTTGTTCAATACCGCTTCTCCCCTCTTCGAGGTGAACTACAAAGCCTCCGCCGTCAGCGCGGTGCAAATTCCCAAGGATTTCGGGGAAGACGTATTCCTTAAAAAATACCTGCGCGATTCCTGCTTTTTAAAACCCGCGTCCGGGACTGAAAAGCCGGACCTTTTTTTCACCGTCACCACCCAGGTATCATGCTATAGCAGCGATTCCACGGAGGAAACGGTATACAAAGTGGAAAACTCGGTGACCATCGCGGACGCGTCACGCAGAACGATCGCGGAGAAAACCGCGCTCGTTTTGGAAAAAGCGTACGAAACCAATTCGAACTATTCATTGCCGCTTTTCTTTTGGGAAGCCACCGGCAAATCGTTCGGCATGATCAAGCGCATGCTGCGGGAAATGTAGGGCCGCCGTTTTCGATGAATCAAGACATTACGTTATAAATCCGCCCGTGCAACTAATTAATTTCTACCGCCTCCGAATAATGCAAAAATACCGATAACTTTTTTGTTCACATTTTTTATTTATTAAATATCCTTAAAAATCGTTATTTAAGCTATTAATCATATTTTCTGTTCACATTTTATTAAACAAATTCCATGTTTTTTACTGTTTTTTTTCTTATATTTATTATGTAGTATTCCTGTCTATCCGGAAACAGAGAACGCGCCTATGCTCAGTGTTTTCAATTATCTCGACTTCCGCCTCTTTATCGCCGATGCTCAAAAAGAGTTCAAATCTAAAAAGCCGTTTTTTACTTACCGGTACATCGCGCAAAAAGTCGGGATGAAATCTCCCGGTCATATTACCTGGATCATTCAAGGGAAAAGGAATCTCTCAAGGAAGAAAATCCCCCTTTTCGCGCAACTATTCGGGTTGAATGCCGAAGCGACCGAATTTTTCAGCGCGCTTGTTTTATTCTGTCAAGCTAAAACCCACCTCGACAAAAAGCTTTTTCTCGATAAACTGGTTGCGCTCCAAGTTCCGGAGAAGCAGTTGATTCAACCCTCGTCCTATGAATTCTACAATAAATGGCACTATCCCATCGTGCGCGAACTGATCGCCATCCATAAACTAGGCGATGATTTCAAGCGTATCGGCCGTCTTATTTCTCCGGCAATCACGCCGCGTGAAGCGCAACAGGCCATCGCGCTCCTGGTAAAACTTGATCTTATCCGCAAAAACGCGCAGGGGCATTATGAACAAGTCAAGCAAGCGATAACCACCGGAGAAACATGGCGGTCGATCGGTATCCGGCAGTTCCAGATGGACACCTTCGATCTGGCTCGGAAAGCGTTGAATACCGTGCCGCCCGGGGAGCGCGATATATCGACGCTTACCATGAGCATTTCCGAGGAGCGGTTTGGGATGATCAAAGAGCGCATCAAGGCTTTTCGCAATGATTTGGCGTCGCTCATCACCAGCGATCCCGCGCCGACAAGCGTTTACGAAATGAATATCGCGCTGTTTCCACTCTCAAAAAAAGAGGTCCGCCGATGAAGTCGGGCATAGCCAATGCGCTCCTCGTCATTGCATCGGCATCCCTGATGCACTGCGGAAATCACGCATCCATTGCGGGCGGCGGCGTGTCTGAGACGACCAACGGGTTCGCGCTCGGCGTCATCTTAAACCAAAACGGATCGCCGGCGGCCCATTCCAGGGTCATGCTTATTCCGAAGCTTCACGATCCGGTTATCGATTCCGCAATCCCCGGCTCCATGATCGACACCACCGATGATCAGGGGCGCTACCTGCTCAAATCAAGCATGGCCGACACTTTCAATATCCAAGGCGTCAATGACCAAAGCGGCGACCGTCTGTTGATCTCCGCTATTTCAATCCGAAAAAACGATACAACCTTTATCCCGGTCGGGACTCTTCAAAGACCCGGCGCCGTAAAAATCATTCTGCCCGACTATTATGACCGGACAAGCGGGTATCTGTATCTGCAGGGTACCACCTTTTCGGCCGGAATTGAAAACGATTATGCAATGATCGACTCGGTCCCGGCCGGCATCATCCCGTCACTCCATTATGGAAATGCGGCGGACCCACTGCAAAACCGCACGATTAAAACACGTTTTGCCGTTTTTCCCAGGAATACGACCCTGATCGCGGATTATACCTCATGGAGCTTTTCCAGGCGGGTGTATCTGAATACTAAGGTCTCGGGCGCGGATGTTCCCAACGATGTTTTCAATTTCCCGATACTGATTCGTCTTACAGCCGGAAATTTTATGTTCAACCAGGCAAAAACAAACGGCGAAGACCTCCGGTTGGCAAAGGCGGACAGCACGCCGCTTTCCTATGAAATAGAACGATGGGACTCGGCCGCCGGGGTTGCCGAGGTATGGGTCAAGGCCGACACCGTGCGCGGGAACGACAGTACGCAATACCTTACCATGTTTTGGGGCGCCTCGACAAGCTCAACAACCGCGCAGTCCAACGGCAATGCGGTATTTGATGCATCGAGGGGATTTGAAGGCGCTTGGCACCTCAATCAAAATTGCCTGGACGCAACCTCCCATGGCAACCATGGAACAAATTACGGGGCCGTTGACACTGTGGGAATCATCGGTTATTGCAAAAAGTTCAACGGCAAGGATTCCATAAAAATTACCGGGCTCATGGGCTCCCCGGCAAGCGTCAGCCTTTCGGTATGGGCCAGCCTGGATACGCCCGGCACGGTGGGGGCTGATGCCGTTTCCGTCGGTGACGCGATTTTGATACGGTTCGACGATTCCTGGAACAGCCAGGGGACTGAAGGCGATTATTGCGTTAACCCGGCGGCCGTCATGGATTCAACGCATTGCTTTACAAAGTCGAACATGTTTTATAAGCAAACCGGATGGCATTATGTGACGTATTGCGTCGACGGCGCCGCGGGGGTCCAGAAGCTGTATATCGACGGGGCGCTTTCCGCTTCAACCGGCAGCAAAATCCCGATCATGTATACGGGTTTCGGGACGGCCACCTACATAGGAACGCACGGCAATGGCAGAGCCGGGTTCAATTTCAACGGCCTGATCGATGAAGTGCGGATATGCAGCGTCGTGCATTCGCCGGAGTGGGTCAAGTTATGCTACATGAACCAAAGGGCGGATGACAAATTGGTGGAATTCAGGTAAGGAACGTTTTAATGGAACGACGGCCGCGCAACGCGCCGATGTAAAATAAAAAGTAATGAGAAAGGAATTGCCGCGTATGAAAAACCGAATTGCAATAACCAAGCGAACCGGAGGAATGCTGTGCGCCTTATTATCGGCAGTTGTTGTAGGTCACTATGAACCGACTCAAGCGGCCTTCACGCCGCCGGCTACCAACAGGGTCAATGTCAATTTCAACCTCGGTTGGAAATACTCTCAAGGAGACGTGAGCGGAGCGCAGGCGTCTTCATTCAGCGATGGATCATGGGCTTCCGTCAGTTTGCCGCACTTTACCAAATGGATAACGGCTGAAGACAAGATCGCCTACATGGGTATGTGCTGGTACCGGAAGCATTTTACCGTCGACAATGCTTATCAGGGCCGCAAGGTGTTCGTGGAATTCGAGGCAGCCATGCAATACGCCGAAGTGTGGGTCAATGGGGTTTTCAAGGGCGCGCATGAGGGAGGCTATGCGCCGTTCACCTTCGATATCGGCGGCGACGTTTCGTTCGGGACAACGGATAACGTCATCGCGGTTAAAGTCAACAGTAACCCCGACCAGCGGTGGGCGCCCGGAGACGCCACCTATATGGATTTTCAATACTTCGGCGGATTATACCGCGACGTCAATCTTTACGTCACCGATAAACTGCATGTCACCGATGCGGTCTTTGCCGATAAAGTCGGGGGCGGCGGCGTGTTCGTCACCTATCCGACCGTTGGAACGGGGTCGGCGACGATTGCAATAAAAACAAACGTCATCAACGAAAATACCGCTTCGAAAAGCTGCTCAATCGTCTCGGATATCGTGGACGCTCAGGGGACCGTGGCGGCGACCGCCACCGCTACGGCGACGATTGCCGCCGGATCCGACAACACCTTTTCCCAGAGCCTGCCCATTACCGGTCCAAAACTCTGGCACCCGAACACGCCGTACCTTTACACGCTTCACACCACGGTAAAGGACGGTTCCACAGCCGTCGACTACTACAAAACCCGCATCGGCATCAGGTCGATACTGTGGACGCATGGGAGCGGCATTACCATCAATGGCCAGAGCTATAAGGCACAGGGCGCGGA
>Ga0224524_1000820_pt1 | contig 10525 bp, 7 predicted proteins | sample CFST75metaG_FD_179895 | JGI IMG/M metagenome (GOLD analysis project Ga0224524, IMG submission 179895) | Peat soil microbial communities from Stordalen Mire, Sweden - C.F.S.T75 | ecosystem: Environmental > Terrestrial > Soil > Wetlands > Peat | place: Sweden: Norrbotten County, Stordalen Mire... | reverse complement strand
GTACCTAGGTATTCTGTGAGCATGGCGCTGGACGACGGGTCAATTTTAATGCCCTTGATCATCAGATACTGCTCTATCCAGGCCGGAACCTGATAATCGCGAAGCCTTGCTGATTCAAAATAGAGTGCATGTGTTTCCAGAGCTTTGTAAAGTTTTGTCCTTTTGTCGACTGCCTTATACTTGTAATTAATCACCAGTATTGTTGAAGGCATTGGTTTCTCGACATAGATTATAATGTCCTCAATTTTTTTAACGGTCTGAGCTTCCTTCACTATTACAACCTGGTGGCTGGCCATCATCGGGAACCTGCGCGATGTCTCAATTATGGCGGGCACAGTAGTATCCTCGCCATAAATTACAACCTGGTTAAAAGATTTTTCTGCCTCAGGAAGAACATTGGCTTCAATATAATCTGTTATAAGATCTATGTAATATGGCTCTTCGCCGGCAAGAAAATAAACTGGCTTGAAGATCCTTTTTTTAAGGTCAGAGATTATCTCCTCATAATTTGATGCCATATCAGAACCTCAGGTGTTTAACTGAAATACCATTGTCCTTAATTTCCCTTAGCGAATCGATTCCAATCCTAAGGTGTGTTTCGACAAATTTATCAGTTACCTTCTTGTCGCTTGCTTCAGTCTTGATGCCTGTTGATATCATCGGTTGATCCGATACCAGAAGCAAGGCTCCAGTCGGGATCTCATTCGCAAACCCGACGGTAAAAATGGTTGCAGTCTCCATGTCAATGGCCATTGCACGCGTCTTTACCAGGTATTTTTTGAAACGGTCGTCATATTCCCAGACCCTCCTGTTAGTAGTATAAACAGTACCGGTCCAGTATTCTTTTTTGTACTTTATTATAGTTGCCGATATGGCGCTCTGTAATTTAAAAGCTGGCAGAGCGGGAACTTCATTTGGCAGGTAGTCGTTCGAAGTACCATCGCTCCTGATTGCAGCTATCGGGAGAATAAGATCACCGAGTTTATTCTTCTTCTTTAGCCCCCCGCATTTTCCGAGAAAAAGAACTGCATTCGGGTTCACTGCGCTCAGCAGATCCATCAAAGTAGCCGCATTCGGACTTCCGAATCCGAAGTTGATAATTGTAATACCATCTGCTGTTGCACTCGGGAAGTTTTTGTTTCTTCCTTCCACTTCAACATTATTCCATTTTGCAAACAGATCTACATAATGAAGGAAATTGGTGAGCAGAAAATATTTGCCGAATGTTTGTATCTCTTTCCCCGTATATCGTGGAAGCCAGTTATTAACAATCTCTTCTTTGGTTTTCATATTTATCAGTCAGTAAAATTTATCTCAATATATTTATATTTGCCTTTGTGTTCCTTTGTGATACCCTTTGTGCTCTTTGTGGTTAAAAATACTTACCACTAAGGACACTAAGTACGCACTAAGGGCACAAAGAAAAATCCGGAAAATAAATATTACGGATTCAAAAGTACAAAACAAAGTTGAAAGAGTTAAATCTGCCCCAATATTCCTTCAGGATAACCGGTGATGAAGGCCGGGAGATGATCCTCGATCCGATCCGGAAAAAATTTGTGAGGCTCACACCTGAAGAGTGGGTACGCCAGAATTTTGTGCGTTATCTTATTGAAGAGGGAAAGTACCCTGCCGGACTTATTGCCGTTGAAGTGATGTCAGCCTACAACAAGCTGAAAAAACGTGTTGATATACTGGTTCATGACAGGTCAGGCAAACCCTTAATGATAGTTGAATGCAAATCGTGGGACATAAAGCTTGACGAAAAGGTATTTGACCAGATAGTCTGTTATAATATGGGTTTTAAAGTTCCGTATATAGTTGTTACTAATGGTATTGAACATTATGCCTGCCGGATAGATGCTGACTGGACTAAGTACGAGTTCCTGCTTGTTATTCCTCTTTATGAAGATCTTCTAACTTGAAAAATATGATCCTTGTCACCTGCGCTATAATCAGGAATGAAGATAACGAAATACTTATTGTTCAAAGGGGAGAAAATACAGATCATCCCTTTAGGTGGGAATTCCCGGGAGGTAAGATAAATGAGGATGAGAGCGAAGAGGAATGCATAATCCGGGAAATAAAAGAGGAGTTGTCAATGGACATCGTCATATGCAGCCGGATGGAGAATGTGAATTATGATTATGGAATAAAGCAGATATCTCTTATCCCGTTTGTCTGCGACACTCTCGACAATCTTCCTGTTCTATCAGAGCACCTCGACTTCAAATGGCTTGCTCCGTCCGGACTTTTGGAAATCAACTTTTCTGAAGCCGACATAATTGTTGCTAATAATTATCTTACAACGCAACTTGTTAACGATGAAATACCAATACGTCCTTCAGGATTTGATGAAAATTTAACTGACGAAGAAGATCTCAAATCGATGGTCATTTCCATTATGGGAATGAAGAATGCAGAATGGGTGGCAACCTCTGCAATAGATAATCCGGCTATTTTAAGAAAATTGCTTGAGTACTCTTTTTCTCAAGATAAAAAGCTGGCTTTTCGTGCCTCCTGGATTCTGACAAAGGTATGTGACAAATACCCTGATATCATTTATCCTTACCTTTCTGGAATAGTTGAAAAACTGGAGAAGATTGATAATGAGAGCGCTCAACGATCATTTCTCCGCATAATCTCCATGAGCGAAATAAACAGGATCAGTGTCAGACACCATGGATTGCTCGCAGATCATTGTTTTGCTGCATTAAAATCCGGATTCTCTGCTATTGCAATCAAGGCATATTCGATGGAGATCCTATATAAACTGGCTGTGCTTTATCCTGAACTTGCGAATGAGCTTTCTGCAACAATTAATTTGCTCCAGGGAGAAGGCTCTGCCGGAATAATTGCGAGAGGTAAAATGGTAATGAAAAAACTTGCTGAAATCTCAGGAAACCAAAATTCCGGGAGATATCTTTCATGATAGAAAAATACTATTTCAGTATGGGAATGAGTTTCTCTTAATTATTTATTTCAGATAAATAACTTTAAGATTGCATACCTGTGATAATCCTGACAGCCTTATAATATATATTCCTCCCTTTACCATTTCGTTTAGCGAACTTTTGCTGCCCCAGTCAACAGAGAATGATCCGGGTTCAAAAACCTTATCTGCAAGAGTCTCCAGTAATCTGCCCTGCAGGTCATAAACCTCAAGTTTGTATCTTCCCGGTCGATTTACTTCAATCCAGATTGTTGTATAATCCCGGAAAGGATTTGGAAAGCAGCTCAGCGTACATCCGGCTGAAGGATTTTCATTGGTTGAAGCTACATCAGTAAGGAAATTCCTTTCTCCCGGAGTACCTCCATCAATTCCGGCTTTCCAGTTCTTACCTGCATTATTGTCCAAAAATGGGCTGAGCAATGCAATAGTAGATCCTGTTCCGTTGGCATCAGTCGGCCAGGGGGATTTTGTAGTGAACTTCACAAAGTCGACAAGATTTCCCTGGGGATCATAAAGATTAACATCATCTCCGGAACTGCTAAGGCCAAAATTCATATTTCCTGTTGCATTCTTTACTTTAGGATATACCAGACTGAAAGCTGCAATATCACGACAAACCACAGTGAACATGCCTGGTGAAAGTACTAAGTCGGAAGTAAAAGTATAGCCAGCTTCCGGACCTGAGTCGCTGATAATCCAGTTCTTAAGATTTACTGATGCGTTTCCCGCATTATAAAGCTCAACCCAGTCTTTGGAATCATTTGCGGGGGATGATTTATAGTTGATCTCATTTATAACTATAATATTATCACTGCTTGTTGATGCGGCAAATACAGCACTAAAAATACCAGTTGCTGCCATGTTATAACTAATTGTTCTTGAGTAGTTTATCGTACCGCTTCTTTCCCACCTGACAAATTTATATCCGGGGGCCGGAATTGCAGTAAGTTCTATGGGTATATCTTTAAAGTAAACACCCGTAAAGGGATACTTATCAGGAATGACAGTATTTACCATTACTTTGCCCATGCCCGGGCTATTTATCTCTATATATATTTCAAGAGTTACACCGAGTCCCAGTACGGATTTCATTTGATCCCTGGCATAATCGGGACGGTAAGTGGCATAGTTCTTAATAACTGTGAGATTATTCAGCCAATTGCTGTAACTCAGACCCCAGCGTGTGAGATGATCATTGATTTCTGGAAGATATATCTGTTTCAGCGAATCGACTGTTGCACATACCTTTTCAGTGGAGAAGCTGGTATTTATTCTGTCGGCATACTGATTTACAAAATCTTTTCTGAAGCCTGGGTTTGTCATCATCCTTCTGAAAAGCAGGGTTGACCATGGAGGATTTGGCCATCCGGGGCCATCCGAGGCCAGTGCAAACTCGAGGGTATTGAATGTATATGCCGAATTCTCCCAGATAGAGAATCCGAAGTCTGTATCATAAATGATCCATCTCCAGAGACTGGAGGAACTGTTTGTGTTCCAGTATCTGATGTTATTTCCTGGCCAGTCTTTGTTATTGATATATATTTCGGTAAGTTGATACTGAATAAAGTTGTCTATATCTATTTTATTGCTGACCTGAAGGTAATTCTGATCTGTCTCGAGAGTATTCAGATTCAGAAAACTTGTCAGCTGGAGGTATCCTGCATTAGACCCATCAAGGATATCACTATTGTTTTCAAGGAGGTTTACATTATCAGGATTTACGAAGTGGTTTTCAGCCAAGAAATTGGTATTTACTTTTTCTCGTATATCAAGTATTCCCCAGTATTCGCCATTTATGTAAACTATTGCAGGTTGAGATGCCATTCGGTCTAAATCCATATCTTTTACCAGTGTGGATGTTAATCCATCTCTGAGTATTCCCTGATCCCAGTCATTTCCTCCATTTCGGAGAACGATTGATTCAAATTTATCTATGGATTTTTCCTTAAAAAACTTGTAATCGAACGAACCTTTGCCGTATTCCTTGCGGGCAAAAAGCGCTAATGATTTCTGAGGCCGGGCACGGGACCAGGACCCGAAGATCTTTATCCCTATATCCTGGTCGATTTGCTTAACTCCGTTAACATCATAAAATTCCATATGGGCTTTCCTTTCCCAGTCCTGCCAGAAGTTTGCTCCGTAATTTGGATCGGAAGGAGATGCATTCGGCCCCAGAACATAAATGCCGGTATTGTAATCCCATAGATTCTCCGGATTAGTGCTCAGGCTTACGACAGGAAGGGTATGATGCTTTATCATGTATGTGTTAGTGCAGATCAAACCCGGTAGTTTCAGGGGATTAAACGTTCTTGCCCGGATAGCGATATTTTTTGAAATGTGTATTGGATTCTTATATAGCGAGTCTTGTCTGGTCGGTTCAGACCCGTCAATTGTAAAGAAAATTGAATCTGCCGGATTTTCAGATGAAAGCTGAAGGTCAAATGCTCCAGCAAAATAACCACCCTTTACGGAAAATCTCACCGTATCGTTGCTTGCAAGTGTGGTCTCCCCGGATGTGATATTGGCACTGCCGGGAGTAGGAGATGTAAAATAAAACCAGGAATTATTCCCATCGGGTTTCCGGCCATATGAAACATCTGCCGGCAGAGGAATTGGTGGTACAGAATCGATTATTGAAGAATCGGGACTTGAAAAAATAAGTGTTTCTCCTTCGTTGCTTATCTTGAAATCAGTATGTAAATTTTTACCTGAAAGCTTAATATAGCCTGGAACATTATTAATATAGCCGGTACTCCTGAATCCGAAACTTAACATAGGGATAAGGCTGAAGTCGGAAGAACTTGTACCATTATTATGTCCCTCTATTGCAATAACATTGACGCCCTCAACCAGGATTGATCCGGGATCAGGAATCTCATAATTCTCCGGGAATCCACCACTGTACATTGTTGCTTCTCTTGAGGCTGTTGTAGACTGATTATATGTGACTGTTGACCCGGCTGTTCCAAGATTACTCCTGGCAACCTCATGCCCGTTGATATAAGCAACAAATCCATCATCGTAATCGATGCTCAGCACCAATTCCGAAATATCCTGAAGATTGTTTATTACGAACTCCTTACGGATGTATACGCTTAAAATATTATTCAGGACAGTAGAGTCATCGTTATCTCCATAACCAAATCCGCTGGGTCCTGTATTCCAGGAGGAAGCATCAAAACCTGTACTCTTCCATGAATTTCCGATTTCTGAAGAGGGTACAAAATATTTCCAGTCATCACCCCGATATATAACCGTCTGATAACTTAGAGGAAGCTCGGTCCTGTTCTTACCCGAAGCAAAAACCAAAAGAAAATTATCGGGTTTGAGAGAAATAGCCGGGAAAGTCCATTTTTTAAGGTTATGTGCTCTATCAGAAAGATGACATCCATCGAGGTTTGCCGGAAGCGCTCCTGAGTTGTATAATTCTATCCAGTCGCTGTGGTCACCATCCTCATCAGTTATCCCGTTGATATTCGAAGAAGAGAACTCATTGATGAGAACCTGTGAAGACAACTGAACCGAAAAGAACAGGAATAGAATGTTTATCAGCAGACGACGCATCAAATGATAGTTTTGCTAAAAAGATGTCTCCAAAGGTAATAAATATTAATATCAGTTTTATGATAATTGAAACCATCATGAAGTGTCAGTACGATCCAGGACGAAGATTCAGCAGGGATATTTTCCTGCAAAATAGTATTGAAAGAAGCTGGCCGGAATATCTATAAAGCCAGGATCCAATCCGAAATGATTTTCAGTACCTCAGAAGAAAATGTTTCTTCAATATTGCCATACTCTGACGGTAATCCCGTACTGGTATGCTGAAAAAGATGATTTAGTCCTGGCATCACATGGGTCGTATACGAATTATTCTTTCCTGCCTTAAGCGCTTTTTCAATAGCAGGCGGGTTAATATCGGCAGCGACCTGAAGGTCTTTCTCTCCATTTAATATGAGAACAGGGCACTTTACCTTTTTCCAATATGCTGAAGGATCGAGAGTAAGAAAATATCTGAACCATGAGCCAGTCAGGGTTGCGAATTGTGACTGAAGCTGATTCATAGCCTTTGTACTATCATCAGGAGAGAGTTTTTCCTTTACAATAATCTTCATAAATACAGCTTTCATTTTCTCTTCTGCCTTTTTATTGTCTTTCTCTTTTTTAATGACTTCAAACAGTTTCGTATTTGTCGAAATACCCGTTTGAACATCTTTTTCTGATCCTCCTGATGCCATTCCAATATCGTAATTCTGCCGGTGAAGGATCTCTTCTCCGCCTACACCCGGGCCGGCGATTGAAACAATAAATGATATCTCTTTGTTCCCTGATGCGACTATCGGGGCAATAATACCTCCCTCGCTATGCCCGGCCAGTCCTATCTTCTTCGGGTCAATGAGGCTATGGCTCTTCAGAAAGGTAAATGCAGCATCAGCATCTGTGGCAAGATCAGCCGTCGTGGCTGTGGAGTAAATACCCTGAGATTTTCCTACACCCCTGTCATCATAACGGAGAACGGCAATCCCATTCCGGCTGAGATAATCAGCTATAACCCAGAATGGTTTATGACCCATTAGCTCTTCATCCCTGTTCTGAGCACCTGATCCTGTTATCATAATAACAGCAGGGAACGGGCCTTTACCACCAGGGATCGTAAGTGTTCCAGCCAGATTGATATTGAATTTGTCATTCCTGAAAGTAACATCTTCAGAAGTGTATGGAAATGGCGGTTTTGGCTCCTGGGGCCTGTTCAGACTGAAGACTCCGGCAAGCCTGGTCAGGTTTAGGTCGAATGTTTTTCCAGCCTGTTTCCAGGTTCCCTCCAGAAGGGTATCACTTTTCAGCGTACCTTTATATTCTCCAAGGAGAAGAGGAGCTTTAATATTTAGACCCTTGCCGTCAAAAATTACCGGACCCACTTTGATCCCCTTCACTCCCTGGTCGGGACTGTCCATTGTTGCTGCAAGTGAATCCTTTCCGGCTAATTTAAGATTGAATATTACCCTGAGAGAAACTCCTCCGGCCGGTATTTTTCCAATCCAGGAACCTGTAATGGATTTATAATCGATATTTTTTTGTGCCTTTACATTTGTCGGGAAAATAAGCACTCCAAAGCAGAAAATAGTAATGATTAGCTTTTTCATTGATGATTAATTGAGACTCAAAGTTAACGTAATATCGCTGAACTTCTAAGGTTCTTTTTTGTATTTTTGCGAGCAATAATATTCAAAATAATGAGGATCATAGATACAATAGGACAGCAATGTCCGGCTCCAGTTATAGCAACAAAGAGAGCGCTTAAAGAGTCAGCCTCAGGAGACTCCTTCGAAGTTGTAACCGACAATAAGACTGCACTCGACAACATTTCCAGGTTTCTTAAAGATAATAAGACTGCATATTCAGTTACGGAGAACAGCGGTGTCTGGACCATTACAGTTACAAAGGGCAATCAGAGTGTCACTTTAACAAAAGCTGAAGTTTACTGCACGCCAGAAATACCTCATTTTTCACATGGCAATTTTATTATTGTCTTCACTTCCGATAAAATGGGAGAAGGCACGGAAGAGCTGGGGAAGCTACTTATAGCAAATTTTATTAAGGCAATAAAGGATCTTGATATGCTCCCCGGTAAGATGGTCTTCTATAATAATGGTGTAAAGCTTGGAAGTATTGAGTCTCCTGTTTATGAGAATCTTAAAGACCTTGAGAGCATGGGTGTGGGTATGCTCTTCTGTGCCACCTGCTCTAAGTACTATTCGCTTGAAGAAAAAATTAAGATAGGAACCCTTAGCAATATGTTTGAAATAGCCCAGGTAATGGCTTCAGCCGGAAATATAATAAAGCCATGACTCTAACTTCCTTCCAACGATGAAAATAGATCTTCTGCAAATGGTTGAAAATGGAGGATGCTCTGCCAAGATCCCTCCTCGGCAGCTTGAGGAGATACTTAAATACCTGCCATTGCCGGTTGATCCCAATATTCTTGTTGATATTGATACTCACGATGATGCAGGTGTCTATAAGGTTAATGACGACCTTGCTCTTGTGCTGACAACAGATTTTTTTCCACCCGTATGCAGTGACCCCTATGAATTTGGACAAATAGCTGCAGCCAACTCAATAAGTGATGTATATGCAATGGGAGGAACACCGGTCGTAGCGCTCAATATCCTGATGTTCCCTGCTTCCCGGCTTCCAATTGAAGCTTATGCTGAGATTCTGAAAGGGGGTTCAGATATGGCATCTGAAGCAGGTTTAAGAATAATCGGCGGACATACGATTGATGATTTTCCTCCCAAATACGGACTGGCAGTTGTCGGCTATGTTCATCCGGGAAAGATCATAACCAATTCCGGAGCCAGATCAGGCGATTCCCTGATACTTACCAAACCGATAGGTACCGGAACAATTCTCGCCGGGCAAAGACTAAATATGGCTATCAAAAAGGATATCGATGAAGCACTCAGGCTGATGAAGCTTCTTAATAAATCGGGTGCAGAGGTGATGAAGAGATATGATATCAAAGGGGCAACAGATATCACGGGCTTTGGACTTGCAGGACATATGCTTAAAATGGCAAGGGCAAGCAGGGTCTCTGTCAGGATAAATATGAAGAAAGTGCCTTTGATCGGGAATGCTTACAAATTAATTGATGAAGGTTGCATTCCTGGCGCTGCATTCCGAAACCTTGAATATGCCGAAACGGATACTTTGTTTGCACCCGATCTGGATTATAACCTGAAAATGCTGGCTTATGATGCCCAGACTTCAGGGGGGCTGCTTATTTCAGCGCCACACGATCTGGAGAAAAAGATTATAGCAGAGCTTAAAGCCGCAGGTCTTGAGGAGAGTTCTGTTATCGGTCATGTCACTGAACCTGCAGGTAAACTTGTACATCTAGATAATTGAAAATATTTATTTCAAAAATGGCAGAGAAAAAAAATAAGAGAACGGAAATAAGCAAAAGTATTCAGGGATTGTCAAGCCTGATAGGAAATACCCCTATGCTTGAGATAGAGTTTCTTTTTAAAGGCAAGCCTGGTAAGATCTATGCAAAAGCTGAACATCTGAATATGACCGGCAGTATAAAGGACAGGATGGCTTTGTATATTATGCGCGAAGCCTATGTCCGGAAATTAATCGAACCCGGTTTCCGGGTAATTGAAGCAACAAGCGGCAACACTGGGATTTCATTTTCGGCAGTCTGCAGGGCTCTTGGTCATCCCGTCACTATATTTATGCCCGACTGGATGAGTGAAGAACGCAAGAACCTTATCCGTAGCCTTGGTGCCGATATCGTGCTCGTTAGTAAAGAGGAGGGTGGATTCCTGGGAAGCATCAAGCGTACACTGGAAATGGCTGAAGCTGATAAGAAGACTTTTCTGCCAAGGCAGTTTGAAAATAATGATAATTCGATGGCTCATTATACCACCACAGGGCCAGAGATCTGGTGGCAGCTAAGGATGCATGGAAAAATAACTGATGCATTCGTTGCGGGTGTCGGCACGGGAGGAACAATAATGGGAACGGGACGCTACCTGAAAGAGATGAACCCATCAATCAGGCTATATC
>Ga0224524_1000819_pt1 | contig 10528 bp, 9 predicted proteins | sample CFST75metaG_FD_179895 | JGI IMG/M metagenome (GOLD analysis project Ga0224524, IMG submission 179895) | Peat soil microbial communities from Stordalen Mire, Sweden - C.F.S.T75 | ecosystem: Environmental > Terrestrial > Soil > Wetlands > Peat | place: Sweden: Norrbotten County, Stordalen Mire... | reverse complement strand
AGGTTGTCGGTTTGATTCTCGGTGCTTATATCGCGAGCCATTTTTATCTCATGGCTTTTCCGTGGTGGCAGAAAATATTTAATGGCCATGATGCCATGGGCAAGGTTATTACCTTTATCGTTTTGTTTGTAATCGCGAGCCGTCTGATGGATTTCCTATTTAGTCTAATTGAGAAGATATTTAATTTCATTGCCGTTATTCCAGGCAGTAAATACATTAATAATCTGGCAGGCGCGGTTCTTGGTTTTCTGGAGGGGTCTTTATTTTTAGGTTTGATAATTTTTGTGGCTTCTCGCTACGCTTTGGTTGGTAATTATTTTGGAGACCAAATTGCTAAATCAGTTGTTTCACCAGTGCTTCTTAAAGTTGTGAATTTAATTTTACCTATTTTACCCGATGCGCTTAAAGCTCTTAAATCAATCATCTAATCAAGTTTATAAAAAAATAATGACCCATGTTGAAATAAATCCAAAAAGAATAAATAATGCGATAATTAATCTTGTTGCCGGCTCGCTTCAAATCGGCCAAGTTATTGTTTTACCGACTGATACTATTTATGGTTTAAGTTGTTTGGCTACTAATACACGTTCAATTAAAAAAATTTATCACTTAAAAAAGCGTGACGCCAAGAAACCGGTTTTATTATTAGTCTCAAGTTTGGAAATGGCTCAGCGTTATGTGGCTATCTCTGCCAAGCAAAAGAAAATGTTGAAAAATTTTTGGTCAAAAAATGAAGCCCCGACGACCGTTATTTTAAAAAATCTAAATAAATTACCACGTGAACTAACCCGTGGCTCAGACGGTCTTGCCCTGAGGTTGCCTAAAAGCAAATTTTTAATTAAAATACTAGAGAAAGTAGATTGCCCATTAGTTTCGACCAGTCTTAATTTAAGCGGTCAGGCTAGTATAAATGATTTACATCAATTACATCGCTATTTTCCGAAAAAAAATAATCGTCCGGATTTGGTAATAGACGCTGGCGAGTCGCCACAATCAAAACCGTCTCGGATAATTGATTTAAGAGACGAAAACGAAGCTATAATAATTAGAAAATAAATATATGAAAATAAAACGTGAAAACTTGAAAAAATTGCTCCCCGGAGCAGTTTTGGTAATTGTACTTTTAGCAACTTTTTGGGGTGGATTTTATGCCGGCAAGGGAAATTCTGTTCAAATAGCGCGTGCTTCGCGCATCTTGGCCTATTCTGATCAAACTAAAACGGCCGTTTCTAATCCGGACGATACTTTTGATGTTAATCTATATTCCGAAGTGTGGGATACTTTAAAGCAAAATTATGTTGATAAGACAAAAATTAAGAATAAAGATTTATTCTATGGTTCGTTAAAGGGCATGGCGGAATCTTTAAATGACCCTTATACCGTATTTATGGATCCAAAAACGGCTCAAGAATTTTCTGATGACTTAGCGGGAACATTTGAAGGAATTGGCGCCGAGGTAGGTATGAGAAATGATATTATTACTGTTATCGCCCCTCTCGATGGCATGCCGGCTCAGAAAGCTGGATTAATGGCTGGTGATAAGATATACGCGATTGACGGTAAAACAACCATCGGTTTAACGGTTGACGAGGCGGTTAAGAAAATTCGCGGCCAAAAGGGAACTAAGGTTACTTTAACGATTATTCGCGGAGCAACCGAAAAACCAAAAGATATTGCCATTACTCGCGATGTAATTTTCGTTAAAAGCGTTAAGACAGAAATGAGAAGTGATGGCATCTATGTTATTAAGGTAACAAATTTTAATGACGATACTCAGGGTTTATTTGATGACGCAGTAGTTGATGCCGTTAAGAAAAATCCTAAAGGTATTATTTTAGATTTAAGAAATAATCCAGGTGGTTATTTGGATACAGCAGTTGCTATGGCTTCAGAGTGGGTTACGGCTGGACCGGTTGTGGCGGAACAAGCGGCTGATAATAAACGAACCGAGTATCCGTCCAACGGCAAAGCACGTCTCAGTAAATTCCCGACCGTTGTTCTTGTTAACGGCGGCAGTGCTTCAGCCTCAGAAATTTTAGCGGGCGCCTTAAGAGATTATAAGAAGGCGACTTTAGTCGGTGAACAAACATACGGTAAAGGCTCGGTTCAAACTGTAAAAGATTTAAGCGACGGATCAATTCTTAAAATAACAATTGCCAAATGGTTGACTCCGGCAGGTGATTTTATCAACGAGAAGGGCATTGCCCCTAACGTTGTTATCAAAACTACCCAACCGGATATTGATAAGAACGTTGACCCTCAGATGAATAAGGCGCTTGATATTTTAAAACCGAAAAAGAAATAAAAAAAAGAGGCAGCCTTTTGGGTCTGCCTTTTTTGCGTTTAAGGTCGGAATTTTTAATCGTATTCCGTCATATAAACGTTTTCCTTCTGTGATTCAGCGAGCGTATTGAATATATTATTTACGCTCTGTTCATCAGGAATCACAAAATGATTTCTTTTTGTGCAAGCAGGCTTATAGCATTGCTCACACGGATCTTTGTCGGTGATTAGATTCCCACGCAGGTCGTCTGAATCGCCGTCTATGATGTCTGGTAGACAAGCTAATAAATCAGCCGTCTTACCCTTAAAGTACCTGGTGCAATCGCTGTGGTTGAGGCAAATAATTTCGTACATGTCTTTGCCGCTGCTTGCTGCCTGTAGCGTAGTAATTAAAAAAATTTGATCCATTTCTTTTCTCCTTTGTTGAAATTTAAATGAAAATTTTTTAAAGATAATAATTTTATATCATAATTATATTTAACTGTCAAGTAATATGTCTTTGGCTAAAAAAACAGAAAAAAAACCAAAAAAAGAAAAAGAAGCAACTAAGTATATCTTTGTTGTTGGGGGCGTAATGTCCGGAGTCGGTAAAGGGGTAACAACCGCTTCTATCGGCCAAATATTGCAAGCCCGTGGTTATAATGTGAGTGCGATTAAGATGGATCCCTACATTAATGTTGATGCCGGCACAATGAATCCGATTGAGCATGGCGAAGTCTTTGTAACCGAAGATGGAGATGAAACGGATCAAGATATTGGCAACTACGAAAGATTTTTAAATAAAAATATTTATCGCGAAAACTACATGACAACGGGCCGAGTTTATCAGACCGTAATTGCCCGTGAGCGCAACTTAGAGTATAAAGGAAAATGTGTTCAAGTCGTTCCTCATATCCCACAAGAAATTCGGGAGCGGATTGAAAAAGCCGTGGAAAAAACCAAGGCGGAAATTATGATTATTGAAATCGGCGGTACGGTTGGAGAATATGAAAATTTACTTTTTCTCGAAGCAGCGCGGGTTATGAAATTATTTCATCCAAAAGACGTCTTGTTTGTTATGGTTTCGTATTTACCGGTTCCAAACATGATTGGTGAGATGAAAACCAAACCTACACAGCATGCCGTACGCAGTTTGCAGGGAGCGGGTATCCAACCTGATTTCTTGGTAGCGCGCAGTGAGCGGCCAATTGATATGTCGCGCCGCGAAAAACTTTCCATCAACTGTAATGTGTCTTTGGATTCCGTTATTGCCGCACCGGACGCAGAATCAATTTATGATATTCCATTAAATTTTGAAAAGGATGATTTGGGTACGACTATTTTAGAAAAATTCGGATTACCATGCCGGAATAAATTAAGCAATAACGAAGCCTGGAAAAAAATGGTTGCCGCGACTAAGGTAAAGAGTCCGGAAGTTAATATTGGCATTGTTGGTAAATATTTTGCCAGCGGCGATTTCTCGTTCAGCGATTCATATATTTCCGTAATTGAAGCTGTTAAGCATGCCGCCGCTTATAATCATTGCAAAGTTAAATTGCATTGGCTTGGAGCCGAAGATGTTGAAACAGCTGAAGGGACAAATGTTCTAAAACATTTAGACGGCATTATTGTTCCGCAGGGGTGGGGAGGACGCGGTTCGGAAGGAAAGATTAAGACGATTAAATTCTGCCGCGAAAATGATGTGCCCTATCTTGGTCTTTGTTATGGAATGCAAATGGCCGTTATTGAATTTGCGCGCAATGTCGCTAATTTGAAAGATGCCAATTCAACCGAGATTGATCCTAAAACCAAGAATCCGGTTATTCATATTATGCCAGGCCAAGAGAAGTTAATTAAAGAGAAGGGATATGGTGGCACAATTCGTTTAGGTGGCTGGCCATGCAAGTTGAAACCGGGAACACATTTAGCCAAGGCTTATGAACGTTTTCATGCTAATAAAATCGTGTCCGAACGACATCGTCATCGCTATGAATTTAACAATGCTTATCGCGAAACCCTAGAAGGTCTTGGCTTAACGGTAGCCGGAACTTCGCCGGATGGGCAGATTGTGGAAGCGGTTGAAATTGCCAAGCATCCTTTTTTTATCGGTGTTCAATTCCATCCAGAATATATTTCCCGGCCACTTTCTCCTCATCCCTTGTTCGTTGAATTTGTAAAAGTTTGTAAGAATAAAAAATAATTTATTTAAGGAAGGGAACAATTTAATAAAACATTTTTAAAAAGACAATTGAAAAAAGGACTCAGCGTAAACGCGAGTCCTTTTTGTTTTGATGGTTTTTTGTTTTTGGTTATTTTTTTTGTTCTCTTATTTATTGCGGAGAACAGAATTTTTTAACGTCTTCTTTAACTTTGCAGACGGTTTTTTTGTTCTTGGCCAGCGGGTCGAAAGCGGCGGTTTTGCTTTATTTGTTTTGATAAGGCCGCTTATGTCAGTTTCCGGTACGGCAATTGGTTCGGCCATAATTAGCATCTCGCGCAATCCATCCGGCATTTCTTGGGCATAGAAATCATGCATTAATGCGCCGACGTTCTGATCCCTGGATGAATTGGGCTCCATTATTAGAGCCGTCTCCATTGTTACATACTTTTCCGATTCAAGCAGGGCGGCATGTTGACCGTGAATGCCAATAATACATAACCCGCTGTGCTTATTTGGGATGTCCTGGGCAATAATGCGGAGGTTCAGATTGGACTTAAGCATTTCCAGCTCATTTAGGCCGAGTCGCAAAAGAATCTGGTTGATTTCATTGATAATTTCAGCCTTATTAGCGGTCAAATCAGGATTAACTATATCTTCCATATGCTTTCATATTTTTAAGGTTCGATAAAGTATGTTAACATACAATAGTAAATTTGTCAACAAAAAACAAGCCTAAGGCTTGTTTTTTGATGCTTTTATTAAAAATAGCTTATTTTTTGATAGCTTTTCTAACGGTTATCTTTTTGGCATTAGCAGCCGCTTTTTTAGCGACTTTTTTCGTTACTTTTTTAACGGCATTTTTAGTCGCCTGTTTAGCTGCTTTTTTAACAGCATTCTTTTCAGCTGTCGCTTTGGCCGCTTTCTTTAATTTCTCTCTTTTTTCTTCAGTTAAAACAATAACATTAACAATTTTAGTAGATTTAAGAGTATTATTGAATTTTTTTAATTTTTTGGTATTGAATTTTACAAAACCGCTCTTAAGAGCGAATAAAGTGTCGTCCCCGCCGATTCCGACATTAAGGCCAGGATGATATTTAGTACCACGTTGTCTAATGATGATGGCGCCTGTCTTAGCCCATTGGCCGTCTGTCAGCTTAACGCCTAAACGTTTACTTTCTGACTCACGACCTAATGAGGTTGACCCGGCGGCTTTCTTATGTGCCATATGGATTGTTATACACCGAAAATGCTAGCCAGAAGACTAGCACTTTAAAGGTAATTTAAGTTTTATGGTATTAATATAACAAAGCTACGATAAAATGTCAAATATAGCGTATTTATTAGCCCCTAAAAAAGGTTTTAATTTTTATTAAATATGCTATAATAATAACATAAAAATCGACTAAAAAACTAATAAAAAAAATATGGTAAAAGTGAATGCTGAAAAATGTATCGGCTGTGGTATGTGCGCCGGTTTGTGCCCGGAAACTTTTGTGATGGGGGCGTCTGGCAAGGCCGAGGTTATTAAAACTGATGTAACTGATTGTGCAAAAAATGCAGCCGAAAATTGCCCAGTTGAGGCAATTAGCGCTAACTAATAATTTTTATCTATGGCCGGACCAATAAATGTTGAAAAATCATTAATTGAAAAACCTGAGATTGCGCCTGTAAAGATTGAACAACCCGCTAGCCCCGAAAAGAGGACTGAATTAAGTTTGCCTAAAATTGAAAAATTAAAGGAGGCGCCTAAACCAATCGAAAAAAGGGGTGAAGGAAATATAATTTCTGTTTCTCAAGTTCAAACTTCGCAAAAGCAGCGGGCTAACGAAATAGATGGAATTTTATCCGAGGGCTTAAATGAAGTATTTCTTAAGATGAACCCAACTCAGCAAGCCGATTTTAAAAAAACAGGCGAAGAGACAGTTAGCAAAATCAATGTATTATTATCGGAGACAAAAGTTAAAGTTAATAAAATTATTGAGTTAATTAGGAAATGGCTTAAGCTAATTCCGGGAGTAAATAAATTTTTTCTAGAGCAAGAAGTTAAAATCAAAGCAGACAAGATATTAAAAATAAAAAATAAATTTTAAATATGACAGAATCAGTCACGATTAATCCCACTGATTTTTTTACAACGCTTCTTGAAATTGCGGCGTTTGTTATAATTTTTATTGTCGTCATGCAGATTTTGCGCCGAATTTTATCTCGTCGTCATTATTTTCCCCATCAAGTATTTTTAGTCCGTTTGCCAAAAGAGAAGCCAGAAGATGACAAAAAGATTAATAATGTTCAAACCTTGAGAGAAGAAATTGCGAAAGGAGAAACTATTTTTGCAGCGATTGGTGGCCTGAAGGCACATCGCAGCCTAAGAGATTGGTTCGTGGGAAGACATGATCATTTTTCTTTTGAAATTGTTGCCTGTCATAATAAAATTTATTTTTATGTGGTTTCTCCTTATGATGATTTGCGTTATATTGAGCAGCAAATTCAAGCCTATTATCCTGACGCCGTTATAGAAGAGGTCCAAGATTATAATCCCTTCAGCATGACTGGCCAGATTTCGGCTGCCTATTTAAGGACAACAAAATTTTCTTTTTTTCCGATTAAGACTTATCAAAAAATGGAAGTTGACCCGCTTAATTCTTTAATCAATACTTTGTCTAAATTGGGCAAGGACGAGAGTTTAGTTATCCAATATTTAGTGCGCAGCGCTCACAAAGGCTGGCACAGAAAAGCGCGCCGCGTCGTTGCTAAAATACATCGTAAAAATTCAGTTATGCTTGGCGTGAGAGCGACAACTCCGTTAGGGATGCTGGCGGAAATTTTTTATGTCGGCAGCGGTATTAAAAAAAATAATCCAACAGAGGCGCCGCGAAAATTATCTGCGGTTGAGGAAGAAATGGTTAAATCAATTGAACAGAAGAATTTAAAAACTGGCCTAGATGTTAATTTAAGAATTATTGCTTGCGCGAAAACAAAAGAAGACGCTAATCGTTATTTAGAGAACGTGTCTTCTAGTTTCGGCGAATATAATAATTTTAGCTACGGCAATAATTTTTCTCGCCCGCAAAAAAGCAACGCCAATGCGATTGTTGAAGATTTTATTTACAGACATTTTCAAGGGCGTTACTCCTTTTTATTAAATAGTGAAGAGCTGGCCAGTATTTTTCATTTTCCTCTTAAGGGAACGGAAACGCCAAATATTCTTTGGCTATCTTCAAAGATTGCGCCGGCCCCGGCTGATATTCCAACCGAAGGTATAAGTCTCGGTTATAATACTTATCGCGGCGTTAAGCGCGAAATTAGAATTAAGCGCCAAGATCGACGTCGCCATACCTATCTTGTCGGTAAATCCGGTGTTGGTAAATCGGTTTTGTTGGCCAATATGGCAATTCAAGATATTCAAAACGGGGAAGGTGTTTGCGTCTTTGATCCAAATGGTGATTTAATCCAAGATATTCTAGATAGAATTCCGCCGGAAAGAGCCGAGGATGTTATAATTTTTTCGCCCGGCGATATTGAGCGGCCACTTGCTTTAAATCTATTAGAATACGACAACCGTTATCCAGAGCAAAAAAGTTTTGTTATTAATGAAATGATTGGGATTTTGGATAAGCTCTATGATTTGAAGGCCACCGGTGGTCCGATGTTTGAACAGTATATGCGTAATGCGATGTTGCTTGTTATGGATGATCCTGAATCAGGTTCAACTTTAATGGAAATACCAAAAGTTTTAGCCGATGAAGAGTTTAGAAAGTTTAAATTGAGCCATTGTAAAAATCAGACAGTTGTTGATTTTTGGCGCAAAGAAGCTGAGAAAGCGGGTGGGGAAGCGGCCTTAGCGAATATTGTTCCTTATATTACTTCTAAGTTAACCCCTTTCATTTCCAATGACATGATGCGCCCAATTATCGGGCAGCAAAAAAGTGCTTTTAATTTGCGCGAGGTTATGGATGGGCAGAAGATTTTATTGGTGGATTTGCCGAAGGGACTTATCGGTGAGCAAAACGCATATCTTCTGGGTATGATTTTAGTCGGTAAGATTCTTATGGCCGCTCTATCTCGAACTGATATGCCGCCAGAACAAAGAAAAGATTTTTATTTGTATATTGATGAGTTTCAAAATTTTACCACAACTTCTATTTGTCAGATTCTTTCCGAAGCTCGCAAATATGCTCTTGATTTAATTATCGCCCATCAGTATATCGGTCAGTTAAGCAAGAATAATAATCATGAAATCAAAGATGCTGTTTTCGGAAACGTCGGTACGATGGTAAGTTTCAAAGTCGGCTCCGAAGATGCGGAATTTTTAGTCAAGGAATTTTCACCGGTATTTAATCAATATGATTTAATTAATGTTGATAAAGGCATGGCCTGTATTAAGCTTTTAGTTGATAATAGCGCGAGCCGTCCATTTTCCTTAAATACAATTTGGCCGATTCTTGGCGTTAAGCGCGAGGGCATGGCTGATAAAGTTAGAGCACTAAGCCGTTTGAAATATGGGCAGAATGTGCGCTTAGTTGAAGCAGAAATAACCCGGCGCGCCCATTTAGCCCTTAAGGATAGTTTTTAAAATACCTTTAAATAAATAAGTAATTGTCTTATGTCGACCTTATACCGAGATTATCGTCCTCAGAATTTCGCGGAAGTTTTAGGACAGAATCACATCAAAATAACTTTACAGAATGAAATAAGCGCCAATAAATTAGCGCAAGCTTTTTTGTTTTGCGGACCGCGGGCTGTTGGTAAAACTACGCTCGCGCGTGTTTTAGCGAAAACAGTTAACTGCGAAAATCGCAAAGAGGGTGAATTTGAGCCATGTAATAAATGCGCCAGCTGCCTAAGTATTACGCAGGGAAAAAATTTGGATGTCGTGGAAATAGATGCGGCTTCAAATACTGGAGTTGATAACGTTCGAGAAAATATTATTGGTTTTTCGCGTTTGACGCCCTCGGGCTCCAAGTTTAAGGTTTTCATTATTGATGAAGTCCACATGTTATCAATTTCAGCTTTTAATGCGCTTTTAAAAATTATTGAAGAACCGCCAACATACATTATTTTTATTCTCTGCACAACAGAAATTCAAAAAGTACCGCTGACAATCATTTCTCGCTGCGAACGTTTTGATTTTAAAAGAATAAGTGTCTCCGATATTGTTAAAAAATTATCATTTATCGCCTCAAAAGAAAAAATCGAAATTGATTCAGAAGTCTTGGAGGCCGTGGCCAGACGTTCGGGCGGCCATTTGCGCGACGCCGAAAGTTTGCTTGGACAAATTTTTTCGCTTGGTGATAAAAAAATTAGTCTGGAACAGGCTGAATTAGTTATCCCACATTATAATAGTAATGAGGCAGTTGATTTACTTGATTATTTAAGCCGCAAGGACGCAGCTAAAGCTATCTCGCTGGTCAATGGCTTAGTTGATACCGGAGTTAATTTAAAAAATTTCAGTAGTGAACTTGTTGGTTTACTGCGAAAAATAATGTTAAATAAAATTAATCCAAGTTTAACTGATAATCTCGGTTTGAATTTAGGAGAAAGTTTGGAGATAAAAGTTAATGCTATTTCTAACGTTTTAAGCTGGAACCAAATTATTTATTTTACTCGTCGTTTTTTGGAGGCCTACAATGATAATAAAAATTCACTAATTTCACAACTACCCTTAGAATTAGCTATTGTTGATCTGTGTTTCTCCGAACAAACAATCGCATCACAAACAGTCAGTAGAAATTTTACCCCAGGGTCGCCAGCATCTTCCGGAACAAATACTTACAAAAAAGAAATTGAGAGGCCAAAAAACGAAGTTGCCCAAAAAGAGAATGAGGGCCTTAAAACGTCTGTACCAATGGGCGGTGAATACAAAGGCGTAGTTATTAATTTGGATACGGCCGCGGTTATGGAAAAATGGCCGGAATTTCTAATCAAAATAAAAAAATATAATCATTCCTTGTCTTTTGTTTTACAAAATTGCTTGCCGCAAGATATCAAACAAAATTGTTTATGCCTAGTTTTCAAATATAAATTTCATCAGGATAGGGTTAATGATGCGACGATTAGAAATATAATTGAAACAACTTTAGCTGAAGTTTTTGGCGCAAACTTGTC
>Ga0224524_1000817_pt1 | contig 10551 bp, 10 predicted proteins | sample CFST75metaG_FD_179895 | JGI IMG/M metagenome (GOLD analysis project Ga0224524, IMG submission 179895) | Peat soil microbial communities from Stordalen Mire, Sweden - C.F.S.T75 | ecosystem: Environmental > Terrestrial > Soil > Wetlands > Peat | place: Sweden: Norrbotten County, Stordalen Mire... | reverse complement strand
ATCTGGATCCTTGCTTTGAAGGTTTTGATTTGGGTCTAATGAGTGAGGCCGGCTTGCCTGGAATTGCTGACCCGGGAGCAAGACTGATTAAAACTGCGCACAAAAAGGGCATAAGGGTAATACCTTTGGCTGGTCCTTCCTCAATTATAATGGCTCTCACCTCTTCGGGTCTGAATGGACAGAATTTTACTTTTAACGGTTATCTGCCTGTTAAACAGCCTGAAAGGGAATCAAAACTAAAAGAGCTGGAAAGAAGGTCTTGCGACGGGTTTGCACAGATCTTCATCGAAACACCATATCGCAGCCAGAAAATGCTTGAAAGCATTCTAGAGATTTGCAATAAGGACCTTATGCTCTGCATTGCTGCTGATATAAGTCTTCCGTCAGAATCAATTCTGACGTTGAGCATCTCTGACTGGAAATTAAAAATTCCTGATCTGAAAGACAGGCTTGTGGTCTTCTTATTCTGTAAAGAAACTACTTTTTAGAGTTCGATTTTAACCTTACAAGGTAAATATCATATAATAAAGTCGTATATGCCGGCATGATAAAGCCGGATGTTCCGTAAGCAAGATAAGAAGGAACTACTATCTTAGATTTACCACCGGCTTTCATATAACCAACTGCCTCGTCAAATCCTGCAATAAATTCACCTACTCCTGCTTTTCTTTTCAGGGTATCTGTAGTCCCATAGTTTGTTCCGGCTTGTGTACCGTTGATGTCATAAACGGTAAACATCAGAAAAACACTATCACCGGTAACTACCTGTGCTCCTGTTCCTACTTCTGTATCCAGATAATATAATCCGCTTGCCTTTTTCACATAATGAAGCGTAGAGTGGGTGGTAAGATAAGACTGGATATCTGCTTCCTCTTCCTTCTCAAACTTTTTTGTCAGATTACAGGAACTTATTGATATTATGATAATTCCTGCAATAACTGATAACCCGATACTGTTTTTTAACTTTATCATCACTTATAATATTTAATAAATTAACGGACTCAATGCATTTTTATTGCTGCTCTCCCCTGATTCGGACACTATACACTACTATGGCCCGTGAAGGTATTTTCTTTCCATCACCCGGTAAACCATAGGCCATGAACGGAGGCAGAATAAACAATGCCTCACCACCTTGTTTGAGCATTCTTAATCCCTGGTCAAGGCCGGATTCCAGACTGGTTTTCCCAAGTATTATCACTTTCGGCCCGAGCTCCCGTGAAGAATAGCATGGAGTACCATCAAGCAGGGTGCACTCATAATCCATCTCGACTTTGTCCTTGTCAGCCAGGTAATTTCCTGTTCCTTCCGTACTGATAAAATACCATAATCCGGAAGGAGCCTCTTTCATTATAAGGTTTTTTCTTTCAATATAGCTCTCAATACGTTCCCTGTCCTTCCTCAAAAGATACCTGTTGAGATCAGCCATTTCACTCTTTCCGCGAACCTGATGAACAGCTGACTTATCATGGGAGGTATTGCACGATAGAATTATCATGGAAAATATTGCAACTGAAATGATTCTTTGTCCCATCTTCAGCCAATCTTGTTAAACCTTGTGAAATTCTCCTTCAGAACCTTCTTAAAATATCCGATGGTATTTTCAAGAGTACCAGGATACTCTCCACCGGATGCATTCTGGTGTCCTCCTCCTGAAAAATATTCAGAGGCAAATAAATTCACAGGGAATTTCCCTTTGGACCGAAATGAAATTTTAATAAAACCTTCCTTTTCAATAAACAGCGTTGAAAAGATAATTCCGCTGATTGAAAGCGGCATATTTACAAATCCTTCAGTATCGCCTTTAGTATACTTAAAGGCTGCCAGATCACTCCGGGTAAGAGAGATATATGCAGTCTGATATTCCGGGATTAGAACCATTCTCTCATTAAGCGAGAATCCCATTAACCGCATCCGGCCTTCAGAGAAGTTATTGTATATGAGATTAAGTATCCTTTCCTTACCAATTCCAGTCTCAAGGAGGTCAGCAACGATCCGGAAAGTCCGGCTTGTGTAGTTACCATACTCAAAGTTTCCTGTATCGGTGATTATACCTACATATAATGCTTCCGCGTACGACTTACTGATGAAAGGGCCGTCATTCATCAGGGTAATAAGCTCATGAACAAGTTCGGAAGTGGAACATTTTGAGGGGTCAGAAATCATAAGACCGTTAAAATCAGCTGGTTCAAGATGATGATCAATTATTATCTTCTGTGCTGATGAAGAATTTATAAGCTCTTCTGACTCTCCGAGCCTGCTTGTTTGGTTGAAATCTAGCATTACAATAAGGTCGGCATCGGCAATGAGCTTTTTGCATTTATCTCTTTGACGGATATATATATTAATAAGATCTGCACCATCCATCCATTTCAGAAACTCCTGCAGGTTATTCGGGGCAATCATTTCCACACTCTTACCCTGGGCTCTAAGATATTGATATAATGCCAGCTGCGCCCCGATTGCATCACCATCAGGATTTATATGGCACACTAACAGTATATTCCCGGATGATGAGAAAAGTTTTATTAATTCTTTTGTATATTTGGATAAATCTAACACTTGTTTTGCTATTATTTTAACCGGCTAAAGATAAACAATATTCCTTAAGGGAAATTCAGAACTCAAATTACAAAATATAATGGCTATGAGCGGAAACTTCACCTTCTCTATTATAAAACCAGATGCAGTGCGGACCGGGAAAACTGGTCCCATCCTTGCTATGATCAATGAAGCAGGATTCGAGATATCGGCAATGAAAATGGTTCACATGACGACTCTTCTGGCAGAATCATTTTATGAGGTGCATAAGGAAAAATCTTTTTTTGAAGGGCTTATTGAGTTCATGACCTCGGGACCTGTTTTTGTTATGGTACTGAAACATGAAAATGCCATAGAGGAGTTCAGAAAGCTTATCGGGGCGACCGATCCGGCAAAAGCTGAACCGGGCACTATAAGGAAGATGTTTGCCGTTTCAGTTCAGATGAATGCAGTTCATGGTTCGGACAGTGATGAAAATGCCGCCCGTGAGGCAGATTTCTTCTTTAATGCTTCTGAAAGGTTCCTGTGATTTTTTTTTGATAACGAACTTTGAATCCCATTTTGTGTTATAGCTTTGCAGGATTGTAAAAAAACTATGGATTCAAAATTTACTGCTGATTTTTCCGACCCAAAAACCCTGGAAAAATATTCTTCCGCTTTCACTCTCTCCGATATGGAGATCTTTATATTCCCGGAGCTGTTCTATCCTCTGGTACTTGCCAATATCATTTCTCCCGTGATATGGGAATGGAGAAATGATCCATGGTTCACTGATATTGAAAAAAAGAGCTTTACATATAAGGCTAACAGGATAAAACAGTATATCATCCAGAACTTTGTATTCAATCTCGATCTTTCAACCTGGGGACTTACGACTAAAACCAGGGAGATTGAAAGATTCAGCAATTTCTTTAATATGGAGGTGCTGAGACAATCAAATGCGCTCTTCGGCTATGAAGGCGATAAATATTATTTTGATATAGATATCCGTAAACATTTTGGTCTCGATAAGTTCAATTCTGATGTTATCCCCTACTGGAAAACAGAAACCGTCGAAGCAATGTGCGCCTTCAGGCACAAAGAGAATTTTACTACCGGGGGAGGTGAATGTGTCTCATTGTCGTCACTCTATGCAGCAGCAATGTTTGTAATCGGAAGAATTCCGCTCGAAAAAATATTTCTCATTGCAACTCCTCTTCACTCACAGAATTTTATTACGGAAAAAGAGGGACTGATAACCAATAACAGGAGGATTGTTACAAAAAATATGTGGTTCAACGGAACTTCATTATCAGATAAAGCAAGAAGAGCCCTTGAAAATGAGAAGGTTACAATTGTCTCCCATATCTCAGGGTACATACACACCGTTTATCCCGATGCTACAATTGACAGGGAAGCTTACGAGTATTTTTCTGAAAGACTCCATGAGTTCCTTGAAACTGATCTGACAAATCTCGTCTTTATAAATTTTCTAAGGTTTAAATCAAAATACAAATCCAATTTTCAGTTCGAATGCCTATGCCCGGGGAGAAAAAGATACATATTGCTCGAGAAAATGTTTGAATACGAGCATAACAGCAAGTTCAACGCTTCTCCTGAGAATCGTGCACAACTGGTAAGTGAAATTGACGGTGATGAATTCCATATGAGCCCCCTCCCAGGGAAAATAATGCTGAACGACGTTGAAAAAATTATCAATGACAATCTTGGTAATAGTCTCGATGTTATTGAAGATATTATTATTAAAGCCAATAGTCATATCCCGGATGAGATCATTCATGAAATGTTCATCGATCTCTCAGCCTTTATATCGATTGATCCGAAGATCCCTGATGCGACAAGAAACTATATCAGGACAGATGTACCGCAAATTACAACCGATGATTCAAGGGATGAGATCATTCGCAAAATTGTCCAACATTCTGGCATATCTGAGGTATCGTTGCTCACAGTCTATGTAAGCAGGCTTATGGACAGGATTGACTGGAACCCTTTCGTAAAAGCAGCAATGGAGAGAAACCCGGTTTGCTTCAGCGAACTTGAAGGGAAGTCGACTAAGGAGGTCTATAAACTGCTGGCAGGAATGACGAACCAGTCTATCTATGATGATAACAGGCTCGCACTTCCTGATGAAGTCTGGAACTTCTTACGGGGTGACGGCCTTGAGAAAGCATTGCTTCTGGCCGATGTTATAATGCAGAACGATAAATCGGCAGATATTTCAATACTGGCCGAGAATAAGAAGATATCACTTGCTTACGATAAAAAAGATTACCTCTTTGAATCAGAAAAGAAATTCAGGAAAACTATCCTGATAAGGGGAAGAGAGTACAAGATCATCTGATTTTTTATGCTTAATCTATATTCCGGGGAAACTACGCAGGGAATTATTTAAGTACAATATCCCTTATGACTTCCGTTCCTGCTTTCTGATTAAGTTTTTCCATCAGTTCCTGCCTGAGCATCAGAAGTTCATTCCTGACAACGGATGAATTAAGATGCACATAAAGAACCTTATCCTTTATATAGATATTAGAAGTGCGCGAGGAAATTGCTTTGCCGACTATCTCTTCCCATGAATTGATAAGGCCTACCTCATTCAGTTTGCCTTCCATATTCATCTCCTTTAAATAATCTTTTATGGCTTCGGCGAGCGATATGGTCTTGCTTCTCCTCATTTTTCAGAATCTTCGTTCCTTATAACCTCCTCAACACAGTTGTCGCTGATCCTGAATAGCTTATAATTGGCATTATGCGATGATAGTATTTCGTGAAGACGGCTCTGGTGAGTGTCAGTTATAAATATCTGCCCGAATCTGTGATTTCCCACCAGGTTGATTATCTTCTCAACCCTTCCGGCATCAAACTTATCAAAAATGTCATCAAGAAGCAGTATAGGAGATATGCCTGATTTTTGCTTGATATACTCAAACTTTGCCAACTTAAGTGCCACCAGGTATGATTTCTGCTGGCCCTGTGAACCGAGCGATTTTACGCTATATCCGTCCATCTCAAGCAAAAGGTCATCCTTATGTATTCCAATGGTGGTATACTCAAGGAATCTGTCCTTTGCAACAGAATTTGCCAGCGCCTCTGCGAAATCGCCTTCTGAAAGGTGTGACCGGTAAGAAAGCTTTACGCTCTCCTTGCCTGAAGAGATCATGGAATAGTTTTCCTGGAAGACTGGAATCAGCTCATTAATAAGATTTTCTCTTTCATGATATACATATTTTCCATATTTTACAAGCTGTGAATCCCAGATTGTAAGAGCGTCGTTGTCAAATTTTCCTGATGATTTAAAGTCTTTCAGCAGCCGGTTCCTATTCTGGAGAGCTTTGCTATACTTCAGGACTGAATCGAGATATTCAGGATTATACTGGCTTATAATTTTATTCATAAACTTCCGTCGCCCTTCGCTTCCTTCAGAAATAAGTGCGTTGTCGGCCGGAGAGATCATTACAACAGGATATTTGCCCACATGATCGGAAAGTTTCTGATATTCCTTGCCATTCTTTCTCAATACCTTTTGCTTTTGTTTCTGAAAAGCGCAGTATATCTGATCCTCTTCATCATTCCTTATGAACGTGCCGTTAATAATAAAATAATCCTCATCGTGCCTGATGCTGATACTATCTATATTATTGAAAAAGCTCTTTGTGAGTGATAAGTAATGGATCGCGTCGAGGATATTGGTCTTCCCAACACCGTTGTTTCCCACCAGAGAGTTAATTTTCGGCGAGAATTCCAGATCCGCCTTGTTATAATTTTTGAAATTTATCAGAGAGAGTTTTTTCAGGTACATATTCAGAGGCATAAAGGGGCAAGGGCACAAAGGTTCAAAGGTTTATTATTTTAAATTAATTAGTGAAAAACAGGTATCCTTTTCAGTGTTTAAAGTTAAGAAAAGAATAGCACCCATGAAAAGGAAATTCATCTGTCTGAGGATCAATTTTCTCTGTTTGAAGAGCTTTATTACCCTTTTTTTGATTAATAATTTTATAATAACCCGAAAAAAATTACTTTTGCGGTGGTAAAAATTGAAGTTAAGATTATGGCAAAGAATATAACGGATACCAATCCGAAAAGCTTAAAGAATGTTGAGGAGACTCTGTCAAAAACCGAGCAGTTCCTGGAACAGAATTACAGATCGCTTATTTATGTGCTGGCAGGCATCATTGTGATTGTGGGATTATTCTGGCTTGCAAAAATATACCTGAACAAGAGAAATGATGAGGCTCAGGCCCAGATATACCAGGCTCAGAAATACCTTGAATCAGATTCTTTAAAGCTTGCTTTGAACGGAGACGGAAACTATCTTGGATTTCTCGATATCGCAAAAGATTACAAGTTTACAGCTACCGGTAACCTGGCACTATACAGCTCAGGCATCTGCTATCTGCACCTTGGTCAGTTTCAGGATGCTATAGATTTCCTTTCGAAGTATTCGAAGAAGGATAAAGTTTTGGGTGCGCTTGCTTTAGGAGCAACAGGCGATGCTTACATTGAACTTGGTGACCTTCAGAAAGGCGTTGCAAAATACATCGAGGCAGCAGACTTCGGTTCCAATGCATTCAATACTCCAATCTTTCTTATGAAGGCAGGCGAGATATATGAACTCACAAACAAGTATGCTGATGCTCTTAAAATGTATGAAAGAATTCAGAACGAATTCCCTGAAAGCACTGAGGGAACCTCAATCGACAAGTACATTGCAAGAGTGAAGCTTCTTATGAAGTAGAATGGCTACCACAAACTTATCTTCTTACAATCCTGAATTAGTCCCTGATGCCCATGAAATGAGGTTCGGAATCGTTGTTTCCGACTGGAATAACGATATTACATCCTCCCTTCTGAAGGGTGCAGAAAAAACCCTTAAAAAACACGGAGTCCCTGGAAAGGATATCGTTGTAAAGCACGTGCCGGGAAGCTTTGAACTTACTCTTGGTGCACAGTTTCTTGCCGAGTATGACGATCTTGATGGAGTTATCTGCCTGGGTTGTATAATAAGGGGTGAGACGCCGCATTTTACATATATCTGCCAGAGTGTGACCCAGGGGATTACCCAGCTTAATCTTGATTACAATATACCGTTCATTTTCGGGGTTCTGACAACCGAAGATCATCAGCAAGCCATTGAGAGGGCTGGCGGCAAGCATGGTAACAAAGGTGTTGAAGCTGCTGTGGCCGCTATTAAAATGGCAGCTCTTCAGCGCGAAATCGAAAATTGACTCTTATCTGAGCACTTTGCGTACAAAAGCTACTGTAAAGTAGGACATCAGGAACATTCCCATAAATCCTTCCAGTGCCGACACAAATCTGATCGCCTTATGAGGATAGTGATCGCCATACCCTATTGTAAAGAACGTCACGGCACTATGATAAAACGACCTTGATACCACACTAAGATGGTCAGCAGTTGCCGAGATAATATCTGAATTGGTAAACTGTATCAGAAAAACATATGTCAGACTAAATAGAACGTATCCGCAAATCATGGATAGAAGCACTCTGCCAGGATTAGTCGCATATGATCCCATTAGGTCAAAGACAAGCCATTTGAAAAAATGAGGAATGTAGCTCAGAACCTTTATAAGACCCCCTTTTTCTGCCTGCTCCGTAAGCCATGATTTTGCCTCGTACCTTTTGAACATAACATAGGCTTCGTCTTCATCAGAGTATTTACCTGTACTGCTGAAATTCTCCTTGAGGATCCTGAACTGCTCTGCTTTTTGACGGAGGGTTGTTCCCTGCTGATGCATAATGGTATCTCTGCACTTATTATGAGTCCAGTCTATATATAGTTTCCCGATTAGTCTCATTCCCGATATATCAAGTACTTTAATATCGATAGGAAAATCGTACGGTTCCAGGTCAACGATATCCCTGACAATCGTATCAGTGACATCAAGAAGTTCAGCTTTGGCAAGCCTCAGGTCAAAGTAATGATCGAGGTGGCAGGATTTAAGAGATATTATGTTGAATTTCGATTCATAAAAAGTAACATCACCATCGCCGAATTCAGTACGCTCAAAGCTAATTTCAGTATCTTCCATCTCCATGAGATTGAAGTTCTTGGGTCCATAGCCCATCTCTGACTTTTTAAACTGGATCTTGCCGGCCTTGCAGGAAGCTCCTTCAAAGTTCACTTCGCCGTTCCCGAAAACCGACCTGTTGAAGTTAATCCTGCCTGATCCGAAATCGACAGTTCTGAAATCCACCCTGCTGTCCCCGAATTCAGTCCTTTCAAACATTATTTCGCAATTGCCGAATACTGAATAATGAAAATCAACCTTGCCGCCCAATATCCTGGTAACCTTGAAATTGAACTTGCCACTATTGAACCTGGTATTGATGAACAGAAGCTCGCCATGGTTAAATTCAGTGTTGGCAAAGCTGACCTCACCGTTACCAAACTGGATATCCTGGAAGTCCTTTATGCCGTCCTTAACCACTGCATTCTTGAACAGAAAGTCGCCTTCACCATAAGAAGTGCCGTTAAATTCCAGGTTGCCATCCCTGAAAAAAGTATTGGAAAATATCACATTACCTTTCCCGAATATTGATCCGGAGAATATAACTTTTCCGTTAGCAAAATGCGATCCGTCGAAATTTACATCTCCATCAGCGAAAGAAATGTAAGAAAAATCGTTGCAGACTTTCGCTTCAAAAAATGTATTCTGAGCTGAAATACCGGCTACCGGAACAAGTTCCTTTTTTTCAATATTATTATGCCTTCTGTATGTCGCCATAGAGAATTCCGAAACATAATAATTATCAAGGTTGATCACCTTGCCCTCCTTTATCATATCGAACACGGAATTCAGTTCAACTGCGCCGAACAATTCCGAGTTGATCTCTTTACCCGAAATATCAAAAAAGGTGATGATAGCAGTGCGTGGGCATGTTCTATTGTCATCAGCAACAAATTTGACATTCTTAATTTCAACGCGGTAACTGATATACCCTGATGTCATTTTGCGGAAATTTTAAAAATTGTTACCAAATTAATAAAAAAAACCGATCTGCCATATCCTGATTCTACCTCTTGCACAAAACCCGGTAAGGACAATATGAGCATTTGCCCCATACATCATTCGTCATGATGAATGGCTCATTGCTGGCAAGAATTATCTCAGCCTCTGACTGCAGACCCCATATAAATTCCTTTCTTACCATTGCATAATCATCAATCATAGTGCCGTCTTTCCCGGCATTTTTAATAATCAGACTGTCGTTCACCTGCTCACCCGATATGCTTTTTATCTTATAAATTGAAGGCCTCACCTTCGCTCTCGGCTCGATGCTTAGGAACCCTTCACAATACAAGAGTGTCTGAAGCCATCCATCAGAATCCTTCGCCCTGTCTTCCCTGAAAAGTTCGCTGATCTCTTTTATTGAATCAGCAACTTTACCGGTCTTGTAATCCACTATCCTGGTTAAACCATCTTTTACGTCAATCCTGTCTATGACCCCGCCTATTGAAATTTCAGTTACTCCTCCTTCAGTATTAACTGACATCCTGAACCTGACAGGCATCTCAAGGGCGACTATCCTGAATGGGGTAGCTTTCATATCGAGGTCCAGAATCCTTAAAACAAAAATGAGCAGTACATTCCTGACTATCAGCTCATTTATAGCTACAACCGATTCATTCTTCCTGTTAAACTGAGTGTTTATAGCTTTTGTAATCAGCCGGGAAAGTCCGGACCTGTCTTTTGAAATTGAATCAAGTTCATATCTGTCAATCATTTTCCCTGTAAAGCCAGAGTAAAGCTCCTTCATTACCTCATGTAAAAGAGTGCCCAGCATTGCAGGATCAATCTCCCCAGATATTTTATCGGGCTCCTTCAGATCATTCACGTATTTGTAATAAAATCTCATCCGGCAATTCAGCCATGTATTGATTGCAGACGGAGCGAGCCTGTTCTTTTCATTTACTGCCGAAAACCTTGCAAGAAGTCTTCTGTTGTGCTCTGCTGTCCTTTCAATTACTATCCCTATTGCAGAAGG
>Ga0224524_1000811_pt1 | contig 10607 bp, 9 predicted proteins | sample CFST75metaG_FD_179895 | JGI IMG/M metagenome (GOLD analysis project Ga0224524, IMG submission 179895) | Peat soil microbial communities from Stordalen Mire, Sweden - C.F.S.T75 | ecosystem: Environmental > Terrestrial > Soil > Wetlands > Peat | place: Sweden: Norrbotten County, Stordalen Mire... | reverse complement strand
GTCAAGGATAGAAATTGTGTTTGTTGGTGGCAGATGTTTATTATTTTATTGGTTACTATCATTTAATTATGTTCCACCTTTATTACTACTTTTCCTTTGTGGACTCCTTTACAAAAAAGCTTGAATGCTTTAGGAACCTCACTTAACCTGTAGGGTCCATCTATTACGGGTTTAAGTTTACCGGCTTCGAAAAGCTCGTTCATATAAGCTAAATCCTTGTTTGCTTTCAGGGCAACGAAGCCTATCTTCTTTTTATTGAACGTCGAAATCCATGGTCCCAGGAATAGAGCCTGCAATAGTCTGACCATAGAACCTCCAACCGTAACATAAATTCCATTAGAACATAATGCTCTGACATAATCGGATATCGGACGATTTGTCTTAACATCAAGAATCAGATCATAACAATGCCCATTTTTAGTGAAATCTTCTTGTGCATAATCAATAACCTGGTCGAAACCCATTGAACGCATCATGTCCAATTTCCCTGAACTGTCAACACCAGTCACTTCAACCCCGTATAATTTAGCAATCTGCACTGCAAAAGTACCTACACCTCCCCCCGCACCATTAATCAATAACTTTTGTCCTTGCTGAATTTGCCCTTTATCACGAAGACCCTGTATCGCCAGCATTGCTGCCTGAGGTATTGCCGCTGCTTCCTCGAAGCTCATACTGACCGGCTTTAAGGCCAATGCATTTTCACGAGCGCAAGCATATTCAGCGAAGCCTCCCCAGCTGCCGCTCAGATCCCCATACACTTCATCCCCAAGCTGAAACTTCTTTACGTTTTTGCCAACTGCTTCAATTCGTCCTGCTATGTCGGAGCCGAGTATTTTTATTTTCGGTTTATGAAGACCGTTGATAAGCCGATTTATGAGGTCACCTTGAAGGAGACCCAAGTCCCAATCATTTATTGAAACCGCATAAACTTTTATCAAGACTTCATTCTCCCTTGGAATAGGTTTATCTACCTCTTTTAATTCAAGAACATCAGGTGTTCCGTATTTTGTATAGACAATCGCTTTCATTTTCTGTTTATTATTGGGAGAATTAGAACGTTACTTGTTAAAGATAAGAATCATATCGGAGACGTTAAGTTGCGTAGCTCTTAATCTGAATAGGTTACCATAAAGCAAAGGCTTATGGAGGAAGATAAAAGACAAAAGATAAATGACAAAAGTCACAAGATAACAGTTAAACAAAGCGAATGTTAGTTTACTCCATGCGGTGGCTGTCTTTTCAATCCATTACTTAAAAACGACCTACACGATCTAAATGACGGAGCGAAGTCGGGTAAAAATGGTCAATCTAATCTACTCTTAATTATAGGCTATATGATATATTGATAATTTCAAAAACAATATCTTTCTTGGCTTGTTTTAGAATAACTTTGTCGCCAATTTTTTTATTTATTAATACCTTGGCTATAGGTGATATAAAGGAGACTTTCCCTTTAGAAATATCTGCTTCATCAACGCCAACAATCTGAAAAGTCTGGATATTGTTGGATGCTTCTATTTTGAGAGTTATCAATGCGCCGAATATTATTTCATTTTGTGGTTGCTCGTTTAGATTGACTATTTTGGCTTCAACAATTCTGTTATTCAATAGTTGTAATTTTGCATTAATATAATTTAACGCGATTCGTTTTTCATTCTCGTCGGCATTATTCAGATTGTTTTTTTCATTGACAAGCATCTGTTTCTCAGCCAATAATTGATTCATACCAAATGGGGTAACAAAGTTTGTCACTCCTTCTGGTAAATATGCCCTCTGTGGTACTATCGGAACTTCTTCCTGATCGTCTTCTTTAACAAATCCTCTGCTCATAGCTTAATAATTTAAATCTTAGTCTCACTATCAGGTATTATAAATTTTGGGTCAACCTATTTCGGGACGAATCATTTTTACTGCTAATATCCCCATAAACAGGTTTGGTTGAGAGCAGCGGCGCAGTCACGGTGATATCCCCTTTTGCAGTAATTTTATTAACAGTAGGAACAATTTGCAAAAACCGTAACAACTGTGCCAGCCGAAGCCTCGGCGAAGGTTGGGCTTATAACCCTTATTTTCCGTGTTATGCTTAGGCATTTATTAATTATCATGATGTGTGTCTGATAAATTATGAAATCACTTTTTAATCAATTAACATAAATACCATGTACCAAAAGCCTGTTTAGAACTATTGTCAGTACGAAAAATGTAAACAGCAGAAAATTAATTTTATTAAATTGTTCAAACTCTTTGTTGATATTTTTAAGATAATAATTTTTCTTTGAAGCATTGTCATATCCACTGAGTATTGTAAGTGAGCCACAAATAGGAGCTATCAAACTTATAATAACCTGAACTGGCAGATTAAGCAACGTAGTTAAAACAATACCAATAACTAAAGGGAAAAAAATCAAAGAACGAATAAATAGTTCCCTGTTTTCTCTATTTTCTATTATCTCTTTTGTTCCCATTTCAACAAAATACTTCATTAAAATATTTATCAGAGAATAAAGTACAATTGCTCCAATCACTGCTAAAACAATCATTACCCAGATAGGGAAACCCAAAGAATAAAAAACATAGCCCGTGTCTCCACCTGGAGTTAGAGGAGCAATAATTAAATAACCAAAGAAACCGATGTATCCGAATAGAGACATATATGTTTCGAATAGAAAAAGAACATTTCGTTTTATCTGCCTGGAACAAATAAAATGAAAAAGAACTCCAATTATTAAACTAACCAATGGTCCAGTGCTTTTAATAAGTAAAGTGCTTCCTGAAGAAAGTCCCTCCTCTGAGTTTGATGTATAATTATGATGAATAGATAATTGTTGAGCGTGAACTAAAATAGATGCAAAAAAATGTCCAAATTCATGCAACGTCATTGCTAATATGGAAGCAATTACAAATAACATTGTTGAATTTAAAATAATATTCCGCTGATCTATTTTCATAATATTTTTGTATAATATAATTATTTCATGTTCTGATTTTTGCTATTTCAAGCTTGAGCTTTTGGTTTTGTAACCCATTTATAAATAAAATAACTGTAAAAGTAATATTTCTTTATCTGGATAAAGGGTCAATTTGATTTTTGCCAGTCCCGGAAGATGGTACAGATTTGTCGGGTCATAATGAAGTTCTCGAGATGGACCAAATCCCTATGGCTATCAGGATGCAAAAACCGTGACAAGTTTATGCACTTTATTTTCCGTGTCAGCGTTTCGTTTGGAATAAATTCATTGATATTGTCCTTTAGAGACTAAATGATTTCAAGTCGCCAATTAAAAAGTGTCTCGGTTTCTCCAGATTTTGTAAAACTATTCTTTTGAAGAATTGAGAACGAATCAACATTGGTTTTGCCGGTCGATGCAATGATTGTTCTAATATTTGGTTGTTTTTTAGCCCATTTAATCATTGCACTAACAGCCTCTGTCATAAATCCTCTTTTCCTGAATTCTTCATAGGTTCCATAACCAATTTCAATTTCTCCATCTGCATTTGGTTCTCCCACAAAACATAAATCCCCAACCATTTTGTTATCTGCTTTTGAAATAATAGTCCAGATGGTAGAGAATAAGTAGTTTTTATTTGAGTCTGCAACGTTTGGTAAGATAGTTTGCTCAAGAGCTTCTTTGAGGTCAGCAGTAATTGTTCTTGAAGAAGAATTTAAATTTAATTCTGTCTCCAAGGAATTGTCAAGTCTCGTATATTTTGTAAGTTGTTCGTATGTCAAAGGTTTTAGAATAAGCCTTTCAGTTTCTATCATATCCATAATGAGTTAGCGTTCGTTTGATTTAGGTTTATATGTCTGTGTCGTTTAGGCTAAGTCCAGTAAGTTGCTGCAAATGAATACTAGCGAAGGAGCCGGTTTGCGGGGTGGAGCGAAGCATGACCAGTTGCAAATATTTTGAGTTTTACGAGTGTCGCGGTACAATGCTTTTTGTGAGAATATCATCTATCCCCTTACACAAGTCTTATAACCTTTTTTGTCCGTGTTAGCGGCTGATTTTCTTATTAAGCTAATCCCAAACGTATCGCCAAACATTGTTTTGTTTTTTCCAAACAGTATGAAATATCCCTTTATAATCAATTTTTTTACCAGAACTATCTTGGATTGAGTATACATACCTGCCATAGGTATAACCGAGCGTACCACAATCGGAAACATCAACAAAGTCTGGATTCCAGCTTAGTTTTGAATTTAGATTGGCATTTTTATCATAATAATGTTTGATGTTTTCTCTGCCAATAATAAGTGAATCATTACCTCTTCTAATTACAGCATTTTCATTTGCGAAGTAATAAAAGGCTTCTGCGGATCCTTTCTCAGATACCATTTTTTCAAATGCTTTTTCAGTTTCAAGTATTTCCTTTTTGGCAACAGCTGTATTGGAAGTATTCTTGCATGAAACAGCCAGGGGTAAGCAAAATAGAATAAATAAAGTCTTTTTCATATTACATAGGAATAAGATAAATGTTTTAAGATTATGAAGATAGATCAAATCTGACTGGAAGATCTGACGTCGAATTTACCTCTAACTGCCTGGCAATAAAAGGAGGGTATGGCGTGCTTTTTGCCATCATGGTACAAATTTTATTGGGTGCATGCGTGATCGTGGTACAAGTTTTATAAGTGAACAATAAGTTGTTCCGGTGTTGGTTTAAGTGCTGGTCCTTGTAAGTGGCTAAGAATCATGAAAAAAGCATGACAAACGACTTGCCTTTATAGTCCGTGTTAGCCGGCGTTAATTATTTATATTTTGATAAGTTTCCATTCCTATAAATAATGATATTAATTTATTTCAATAAATTCAGGAGCGTAAGGTTCAATAGTGAAATTGCCGCTGTAATCCTTATCAAAAAGGATACTGCGAGAAGTCCCTTTCATTTGAATTTCTTTTGGCTCTCCACTTACATTCAGATATAGGAAATGGTTCTTATCTATTTGTCTTGCCATTACACCCGAAGGAACATCTGGACCCTTTTTTAAAGACAGCCCGTTTATCAGTTCATCAAGCAATGGATTAAGTACGTCTGCATTTGCAGGGAGACCAACATAAATGGCCTGACCCTTGCCGTATTTGTTGGAAGTAATAATCGGATAATCTTTATCTAAGCTGGTTATACTTCCAATAATTTCAGCTCCTTTGGATTCGATAACATCAAATCGTGATGATTCGGTTTCAATTGTTTTACCTTTATAATTTAATTCAATCTTTTTCCCTTTCAACGATTTACGGGAGATTTCGTTTAGGGCTTCAGTTTCTTCATAACTTCCAACTCGAATACCAAATACATCGCTTAAGCGGCCTGGATGGGTGGATGTAAACACCTGTCCGGTTTCGTCAACAATTGCAGAATTACTTGTCATGATAACTGTTCCGCCATTTTTAACGAAGTCACGAATTTTAATGGCTGTTGCTTCATCCATTACCGCCACACCGGGAACAAACAATAATTTATAATTCAATGAACTTCTGCTAATTTCAACAATCCGGGCATCCATGTTGCGCCAATAAAACAAATCGAAGCAGGCTTGTAGTTGGTTATCATGTTGTTCGGGGAAATAGCTGCTTGCAATTTGGCTGGGAAATGAAAAAGCAAGAGCAACTTCTGCCTGAGGTTTATATGGGAAGAATTTTTCAATCTTTTTAAATTCCGTTGCAATTTTCTTGTATTCATCGTATTTGCGGTTTGGTAGTCCGTCCCAGTCAATCATTCCTTCCAAATATTGTTCCTCACCGGCGTGCATACTTTGCCAGGTCCATCCGCAAACCATCTGGTTACCATACATTAATGTTGCATAAGCCGATTTTCTGATGGAATTTGGAACGGCTGTCATGGTTGTAAATTCGGTGCACCAGAAAGGGTTAGTGCTTTCGAATTGAATACGGGAAATTCCAAATAAGGCATTCATAACACCCCAATTGGTAGTTAACGAAAGACCGGGATAGAAACCGCAGCCTTCGCGTGTCATTTTTCCGGAATATGCTATTTTGGAATAGTCAAAATACTTCATCGGACTGTAATACCATGCATTTGTATTAACTAAGGCATTGGGCGCATTGGTATTTACCTTGTCAATGACTTTAAGAAGTAACTGATTAATTTCATCAGAAACAAAACGCCTGAAATCGAGCATTCTTTCAGGCACATCGGTAAGGTGGGTCGCTATTGGGAAGCCAATTTCCTCAAATTGGTTAATCCTTCTTGACCAGCGTTGGGTTGCCCATGCTTTATTCAAATTTTCAAGGTTTGTGTATTTATTCTTTAACCAGGAAATGAATCTTTGTCTTGCAGTTTCAGAATATGAAATCCGGCCATCGCCCGATTCGTTATCAATTCCGAAAGCAAGTAATGCCGGATGATTGGCATATTGTTTTGTGATTGCATCAGTAAAGCGCAAGGCATATTTTTGGTATATCGGGTCCCCGATATCTTCCATGTAGCGATGGTTTGGATAAAGTACATTACCATTTGCATCGGTAATGTCAATTGATGGGTATTCATGATGTAACCAGATTGGAGCTGGCCGAATGGCAATATCCAAAATTACTTTAATACCAGCTTTGTCCATCATGTTCATAACGGTGTCGAACCATCCAAAGTCAAACTTTCCATCTGAAGGTTCATAGCTATCCCATGCTAAATGCCCCATTCGTACAACATTTAGCCCGGCAGCCTTCATTAGCTCAATATCTTTTTTTATTTTTTCAAGGTTTTTATCATCATGCGGATGGTAATTTGTACCGATATATAGCTCCTGAGCTTCCATTAAGAAGCTAAATGAGAAGAAAATACAGATTAGAATAAGTTTCTCGTAAATTTTTGTTACCATGCTTTCATTTATTGTTATTGTCTCTATAATTATATTTTTAGTAATAAACTAAATCAGAGGTTGTGTTGTGTCATAATTTTGACAAATGGTGAAAATTGGTTTTAATAAACAAGATGTTACGATATTTACATTTGTCCGGTATTTTGTCCGAAATTAACCAATATTTTTCGTTTGCTTGCGAATTTAATTGAGTAAAATATGTGTGTCGTATGCCAGTTAACTGCCCGGCAATAAAGGGTGTAAGCATTGCTGAGCGAGCGCAGGCTGGAGCAATAACGCTGAATTGGGGTAACGTCCCGGCGCCAGCCAGAAGGAGCGAAGTTTGGTGCGGTTTTTGCCGTCAAGTTGAAAGTATTTTGAGCTTTACGAGTGTCGCGGTACAATGCTTCTGGTGAACAAGTCACCTATCCCCTCATTTAGTGTTTTCTTGAAAGCAGGGAACGGTTTGCAAAAACCGTGACAAATGTGCCAGCCGAAGCCTCAGCGAAGGCTGGGCTTATAACCTTTATTGTCCGTGTTAGGTGTTCGCAGTTGTTTTTATAATCAACTAGAAGTTGAAGTTCAAGCCTAAACCGGCATTAAAAGGAAAATATGGATAATGCTCTGGTATATTATTAAATTTAACAATAAAGCAGCCTGCAAGCTTAAGGCAGATTTTAATATTTTCAGTGCCAAATCGCAAAATTGCATGAGGCTCAAAGGTTGCACAATCAAATTTATAGTTGCCTGAAGAAGAAGTGGCATAATAACCGGCATCAACCAGGTTTGAATGCAAATAACCTGTTTTAAATCCAAGCCCAAGATCAGTATGTGCAAATTTGGTATTTATCTTTCCTATATTAATTTGAGCAAAATACAGCTGATAGTCGCCTTGAATATTCCCTGGATGAGGATCATTATAAGAGTAACCGGTTCCTGTTCCATATCCAAGATAAATCTCCATAATTTTTTGATTCCCAAGATTTTTATAATACCCAGGAGCAAGTTGGAAATAATAATTATTATCCTCGCTAGATTTGCTGCCTGCAAATTGTAACGCAACTTTATCAGTAAGGCCATATGATAAAGTTGCACCTATAGCTTCAGCCAGGGATCGTCCACCATCTATTCGTATATCATGCTTGTTGCTAATAAGCGGAATATCGCATGTTAAAGGATTATAAACCCCACAGCCTGATAATAATGCTGAAATTACAATCATCAATATTCCTGTTTTTTTCATATCTATAAAAGCATTTTCAAGTAAAGAACTATTTCAAAGAAGTTTATACTGTCACGAGTCGCCTATAACACCTAACTGCCCGGCAATAAAGGGTGTAAGCGTAGCTGAGGAAGTGGAGACCGGGAGAGACTGTCCCTTCATAGCAAGACAAATCTTCAGAGGTTATAATAAGCGAAGCATGGCCAGTTGTAAGTTTTTTGAGTATTACGAGTGTCGCGGTACAAGGATTATTTAGAGCAGGTCACAAGTCAAGGTATAGAGCGTTGAATAGGAAGCACTGGCGCGGTCGCAGCATTACAAATTTATCATGGTAGCAGGAGTAAGTTGCAAAAAAATGTGACAAACAAATGACCTTTATTGTCCGTGTTAGCGAGTAGGCCATTATTTTGTCTTGCATCTAAATAGAGCTTTTACATTAGTAATTTCATTGTTTGGTACTTGATTTGCAGATTCATACGATTTAACAGTAGCACCATTGCAGTTAAGCAATACAATAGGGTAAATACCATCACATAAGGGATCTGTCATGGCTTGATAAAATACTGTTTGTTCATTATATGTGGCTTGAATTATTGACATTTCACAAGAACAATTTGTTAAAGAGGTTTTTAATTCTTTTAGCCAAGCCAGATCTGTGAGCGGATCATTACAATTGCATGTATTATCCTTCTTTTCGCAACTCAATAATAGAACCAGGAGTATAAAAATAAAACTAAGCTTTTTCATTTGATTAGGTTTTGGTTCAATTGGATATCACAAAAACTATGCCGTCAATAGAAGTTTGTTTTTTAATCAATAAAGATCAATTGGACAGTATATTTATATTGTCAGCGGCAAGTTAGTATTTATTATGATTTAATCGTGTTGCGGAGCCTTATGGCTTACCGCTAACGGTGCGGCAGTAAAGAAAGAAACCGTTGCTGAATGAATGGAGGCCGGGAGAGATTGTTCCCTCATATCAAGACAAAGTTTCTGAGGCCGTAATAAGCGAGGCATAGCGTGTTTTTTGCCGTCCTGGTACAATTTTTCTGAGTTTTATATGTTTCGCGATACAAGGCTGATTGAAAGCAGAATCTTGTCCCCTTCATTTTATTAACAGCACTTGCGGGCAGCGCCCCTGTATCGAAGCGGAGCGGAGATCGGGGGTGCCGGGTTTATCCCCCTGCAGTTTCCTGTCTTGAGGGTAGAGAAGCTCCTATAAAAAACATGACAAGTTCTTTTGCTTTATTGTCCGTGATAGGTGCTGGCTGTTAAATATTCCATGAAGAGAAAAACTCAAAACAAGAAGCAATAAAAAACAATGGAACTACGAGAATAAAAATATATGCTAAATCCTTAAGACTTGATTTTTGAATTTTATATTTTCTCACCGACCAGCCATTAATTTTATTATTGTTATAGAAATCGATACCACATTTTATACCTGCACCTATTGCTATGGAATAAGGAATAAACTGAAGTAATAAAACGAAAAAATAGTAAAATGTCGTTTTGTAATTAGTAAATCGACTCTTATGTTCAGAATCTACAGATACAATACCTCCAATCCAGCCTTGAATTGATGCTGTAAAATAAGGGATAATTATGCTGAAACCTATCAATGTTTGGGGTATTGCAGCTAAAAACAGATTTCCACTGAAATCAATAATTGCTGCTGAGAATTTATTCCCTTTTTGATAATCAAATAATGCTTTATCAGCATGTATAGCTTTATTCACAATCTTGTCTCTGTACGAAAGAGCGAATGTATTTCCATTATGCGACATTAATATGCCGATGGAACAGGAAATGCAATACGTGATAAATATGCTTAAAACATAGATTCTACATCGTTTTAAAGCTAAATAAATCGAATCAAATACTTTTTTCATGTCATCTGAATTAAATAGTAATGCTCTTATGGCTTACGCCTAACGGCCCGGCGGTATGTTTCAGTAAGCGTTACCCGACACAGCACCGGGTTGAATCCTGGTACTTTAGCCAGAAAACTGTCACGGTTTAAAGAAATTTTATTTACAAGCAGTGGCGCGTATCCGGGTGCATGAACTTACAGAATTTGTCATGGTTGCAGAATCTGTAAAATCTATGACAAGCTTATTGAACATACCATCCGTGTTGGCTGTTGGGCGTTTCTATAACTTAATCTTCCAATAATTTTGTTAGCATTTTTCTTAAAATCCCATAGCTTTTTTTATTACTGCCATTTCCTCTTCTGAAGTCAGCATTTTTAATAATTCAAATGCAACATTTGGAGCTGTCTCAGGACAATAAGACGTAATAATATTACCATCAACTACAATTGGCTCATTCACAACATTCACTCCAAATTCTTTCAGTTTATTTTGCCAATATGCGTTTTTTAAGTGGTATGTAGTTGCTTTCCGATTCTTAAGAACTCCACTTTTTCCTAAGGGCAATGCTGCAGAACAAATTGTCGCAATTATTTTTCCTTTTGCATTAAATTCCTTAATTAATTTTAAAAACCTTTCGTCATATGCTTCTTCATAAAAACCAAATTCCCCAAATCCACCAGGTATTGCTAAGGCG
>Ga0224524_1000805_pt1 | contig 10675 bp, 5 predicted proteins | sample CFST75metaG_FD_179895 | JGI IMG/M metagenome (GOLD analysis project Ga0224524, IMG submission 179895) | Peat soil microbial communities from Stordalen Mire, Sweden - C.F.S.T75 | ecosystem: Environmental > Terrestrial > Soil > Wetlands > Peat | place: Sweden: Norrbotten County, Stordalen Mire... | reverse complement strand
GAATTTACCATATACCTTGAGAATGACCCTGATATACAATATGATTTTGAGGATACGCCACTGAAGAAGCTCAATCCTCCGAAAAGCGAGGGAACGCTCAGGGTTGAGTCCAACTTATAAGCCTGAAAGGCTAAATAGTTCAAAGGAAAGTCCTCATAGCATTGAGATGAGGCTGTGGCTGCCCCTTCAAGTATTGCGGGGTTAAAGCCATGCGAAAGCTTAAAAGGAGAATACCCAAAAGCGGCGGTAAATATGTGCGACAATTCGTGTTTTAGTGTGTAGTCGATGGATTCATCAGAAATATACATTTCACTTTTCCACGGCTTGGCGAAATCCGCTGCGGCAGTACCCAATAACCTGTATTTCTCGCCGGGAGAATTAAAAATGTACGAATGTATCTTATTTTGTGGTTCAGTCTGATAAAACTGCCTGAGTTGTTCAAAGTACACCTCGTGCAGAAAACCTATATCCTCAGCATGTTCCTTGGTAAGACTTCCATCCTTGAAGAATATCAGAAAATGTTTTGTTTCAATCCTCCCCACCAGTTGTTCTTCCAATTGTTTACGAGAAGTTACAAACGGAGAAAATGGCGCCTCATATAGTAAAACTATCACAGCTAAAAGCAGCATCATTACATTAGATGTCCTGAAAGAACGCTTCCCGGTTCTTCTCATAAGAATACATACAAGCGTGAGGGCGATACAGACACAACCGATTTGATGAAAAAGTAAAGTAGACGTTATGGGAATATATTCATCATATACTGTTCCAGGAAAGATACCGATCAAGGGATGATAAAAATATATCTGTTGATAAAAATACAGGACAGACAGTGGCCATATCGCCATTAAGATGTAATACACTATATAAAGTACAACGCCAAAACGTTTATTAGTAATCAACGCACTTGCGGCAAGTCCTACCCCCACGAATATAGAAGGAAGTGTAATAACTAAATAGAAACGGCTGCCGTGCCAAAAACAATTATATCCGGCAAGAATTACTTTTAGCGTCTGCATGCCCCATGGTATGAGAAATATCAGCAAGAATTGCAGTGTCATCTTCCCCATTTTAGGATTCATGTCACGTTTTATCGTTAAGACAAATAAAATTCCGGCAAAAAATGACAAGAACAGTCCCTCTGCTGCACTGAATTCATAACTAAAAAATCTGGTAAGTGGGATTATGAGCAGGATTAATGTATAGCCGAATACGATCCATGACAAAGTATTAAAGGTAAGTTTGAAGTTTAGAATCGAAAATTTGATTTTATAAATGTAGTTCGATAAATTTTTCATAGCGCACAAATAGTAAAACACAGTTTAATCAGAAAGAAACCTGAAAATTCTTAAAATTACTTACGACATCCAAATATTCACATAAAATAATCGCGGCTTTTTTACCACCAGCGAATATCTCCCCTTGTCCCTCAATATAAGAGAGAAAGTTACAAGCAAAGTAATTTCAGAATGGTTAACACAATAAAAAAAGGGACGTTCACACGTCCCTTAGTGGAGCTAAGCGGGATCGAACCGCTGACCTCTTGAATGCCATTCAAGCGCTCTCCCAGCTGAGCTATAGCCCCTTATAACTTGTAATCTCTATCTCACTGAACCCGCTGACCTTCCCGATGCTATCGGGACGCTCTCCCAGCCTGTCCGCCTCTGGCGGGCTGAGCTATAACCTCAAAAAACGATATGTAAAAATAGAGTATTCTTGTAAAATTAGCAAGGGCATGTTTTCACATGCCCTTATCTTTTACTTCATTAAGATCATCTTTTTAACATCACTGTATATGCCGGCGGTCAAGCGGTAGTAGTAAATACCACTCGCGACATTCCCAAGTGAAGCAGAATTGAAATCAACGGCGTAGATTCCCGGGTTAACCGTCTTATCAAACAATGTTGCAACTTTTTGACCTAAGGCATTATAGACTTCAATTTTAACATTCTGCGAATGTGTTGTCTCAAACCGGATTGTCGTAACCGGATTAAATGGATTCGGATAATTCTGATAGAGATGTGCATCATATTCTTTAACAAACTGAGCGGCATCTTTCACATCCAACGGAATAACGAATGTCCCAGTTCCACCGGCATCATTATAACGATGCTTAAAGTCCTGCATATAAAGATTGGCAATCTTATAATCGGCAATGATGAGAGTATTCTCATCATTATTCGTTTCAGCAGCAGCCGACCAGTTATGAGAACCGGTAATCACTGTAGGATCACTCGCAGGAGTATAGGCATCAATAATAGCATATTTGTCATGTAAAGTAACAGAACTGTTCGAAGAACCCGGATCGGCAACAACACTTCCGTAACTTTGCAAATATGTATACTCACTTCCTGTTGCAGATATATCGTTAATAATACCTTTAATATCGCGAACCCCTGCATTGTAACGATAATACACGGATTGACCTAAATCATTCTTGGTAAACGACATAACTGCGAAATAAATGCTCGTTCCTGCTGTAGCGATAGTTGATGCAATCTGACTGGTTACACCGTCGGTCGGACTAAAATATAATCTTACTGGTCTTCCGCCAATCGTGAACGAATGGGCAGTATTGTCTTTTTTATTGTAAGAAAATTTTGCAGCAGTCGTACTTGGAGTATCAGTACTTGAACCCCACATTTCTTCGAATTCTTTTGTATAGGCTGTTGCGAGAGTCGGATCATTTATCTCAAGAGCGTTATTCTTATATCCAGATTCCGCACTATTGGGGTTCCATGAACCTGTCCATACCCAATCATTATCGGCAACAGTATCACGGGCATCAAAAACAAAAAACTTATTATGCATAATGCCTGATATTGAAGCAGGCCGTTGACTCATGAGAACACCGGCATTTAAAAGTGTCTGTACATTTGCCTGTGTTGAGCTACCATCCCTACTATCATACACCAAACGGATTTTCACACCTCTGTTCTTAGCCGTTAATAATGCCGACGTGAGATTACTCAAACCGTTCATACTATAGACAGCCATATCAATTGAGTAGTTAGCGCTATTGACTCTGTTTACAAGTTTGTCTTCAAAACTAACGTTTCCCTGTGCTGCATTACCCGGTAATGCGACACTTGTATCAACAGGCATATTAAAATAAACATTAATCGCGCCAGTCTTTGTATCACCGGATGCTGTAGTCACCTGTTGAATTGAACTTTCACTTCTTCCGGCAGCGTTTGTAGAAACTGCCATAAAATAATAAGTAGTATTCGGATTTAGACCAGAAATCGTAATGATGTGATTTGTCGTATCACTGGCAACAATTACGGAATCAAGCTCCATCGCGGAAGTCAAGCCGTAATTAATCTGAGTATTACCGGCTCTCACCGTTTGGAAATTTACCGTAAAAGCATTTGTCTTAATATTATTTACGACAATGTTATTATATACAAGTGGAGTCGCGGCTGTGACAATATCGCTAATCATACGCGGCATAAGCTGATATCCGGTACTCCAAGGGGAAGAAGTCTTGTATTGACTGATGATACCGATAACATCACACTTACCCGTCGGGATAGTTAAATTGTTAATCGAATTTCCGGCATTGGATGTAAGACGGAAATCCAGAGAATTTGTCCCATCGGTAATTGAATATGTTTTTCCAGTTGTACCTGAGGCAAAAGTTCCCGTCGAAGAAAAAGTAACATTATTAATTCTAATCAAACGGCTTTCAAACTCCTCGTATCCGGCCCATTGCTGATTTAATACCTGATAAATTGTTACTTCCTCAGGATCCGGAGCTTTGCCTGAAGCAACTTTAGTCACGGTTGACGAAGCAGAAATTTTCCTCATATCAAGCTGTGTCAATCCATTATAGAAAGCAAGACGGGATGTTACCCATACCGTATCACCTATTGCTAAAGAAGAACCGGAAGCGAAAGCACTTCCATAAACGGTAATACCGGCTGTTTCATCCTGTATTGCACCAGGTCCATATGTCGCATTATTCCCAAGCTGATTGAGCGCAGTTACAACACCCTTAACTTTGTATAAAGTAGTAGTATCTGCCGGAACGCCGACTGAATTATTAGTATGCAAAGCAGAAATTGAAACAATTGTCTGTCCGAAAATCGACAAACTACAAAACAGAATCAGGCTAAGTAATTTTCTCATTTAGTATCCGTTGATAACTGAAAACGAAGAATTGCATTTTTACCGGCATCAAGGACATAAAGTGTTTTTTCATTATGCATAACGGCAACAGGCTTTGAAAAGACCGTAGGACCTCCGAAAGACTGTAATTCTACACCATATGTGCTGAATTTAAAAACACTGTCCTTTTGTGAATCAGCGACATAAATATAACTCGAAGCATCAAGGCAAGTACCGGTCGGTTTACCAAACCTATCAGGTAAGGCAAAAGCCACATTATCAGATGGTGTGTATTTAGAAACGTATTTATCTTCTGTCTCGGAGACATAATGGTGGAACCACTGAACCTTAAAGCTGGTTTCGCTGCTGAATGTTGCAATAAAGTCTGTATTCTGTTTTGCAAACGAGGTCATGCTGTTAATTCCATAAGCAGAAATTAATCCCGTACTTAACGGGTCAATATCCGCCACTCTACCTATCAGTGTATCGCCATCTCCGCCTCCATAGTTTTTCTTTGGAGCATACTTGATAAGCGAATTATCCGGATCATAAATGCTTGAATTATTCGGTCCGTTTCTGGCTATATAGTATGAGTTGTCGTAGAAAGCGACAGCTCCGGTATATTTCCTTGTAGTAACGAAATCGGCCGATTTAACAGGAACTATTCTCGTGGCAGTTGCAGCTGACAATTCATGGTTGTGACCGTACAAATCTATTTTATACACGGCGCTGTAAGTAACAGTTGCGCCGGAAATTACAGTATCAAACTCTGCGCATACAATGAGATTATCTCTATAATCTTGAGTAATTGCGACAGGATGATTTATATTTGTTTTAATGCTCATAACTGTTCCCGCAGTATTAAGCATAACTATTCTGTTATTATCCTTATCACAAACATAAATGAAATTGTCATGACCCATTATCATGGCGCTTGGGTTGTTGAATCCGCCCCATTGTTTTCCAAGACTGATATAAACCGTATCTCCTGTATTAACCGAACCTTCGGTGTGAAAATCATTTATATCCAATTTTTCCTGTTTGCAGCCGGCAATCAAGATAATAATAAGCGGTAGTAATAATAAAAGTTTTTTCATTGCGTCTTATAAACCTAATGATATAGAAAATCGTTGAGCTGAACCTAATTTTTCATAATTAGAAAAACTGTAATCAACAGTAATATTAGCAAAACTTATCGGAGCTATGAACCCGGCGCCAAAGGAATAATTCTGTTCAGCAACGTTTATTTTATAACCGCCGCGAAGAAATAGTGTATTATTCCAGCAGTATTCAACACCGGTTGATACGTTTTCACTATTATCATTCGGGTGATTAAGCTGAACAGATGCTGTAACTCTGTTCATTGCATCCTGATACGGTTCGAAAGCGAACCCGATTCTGAATATTGTCGGAGGCGAAAATGACTGCCACGTTGATACCGAACGTTTTCCGATAAGAACAACTTTTCCGTCCGGAGCCAGGTTATTACCAAAGTTTGAAACCGTAACAGCAAAACGTGATGTACCTAAACCGGTCCAGTAGTAAGTGCCGAGGTCAATCATCACACCGCGCATTTTCAATTTATCAAGTGTCTCTTCCATGTATTTAACACTTCCACCGAAACTGAATTGGCTTGTCATTTTTCTTGAATAGGTCAATGCAATTGCCATATCGCTATAAGTAAAATACTCGCCCGTTCCGAAGGGCATAAACTCAGTTGTTACCGCCATATCCTCCATCGTTAGAGCTGTGAAGGAAACACCGAACGCATTGGAACCGTCCAAATGGTACACAGCGCCTAAAAAGTCGTGATTGATATCAACCACCCACTTGTTGTGGGAGAAAATTACCTCATCCTTATCAAACTGAACAAGGCCGGCAGGATTCCAATATAAGCTTGATGCATCGTTACTAAGCGCCACGAATGCATCGCCCATTGCTGAAGCTCTACCACCGACTCCGATCTTTAAGAACTCGGCTGTTGAAATTCCGGCTCTTTGCCCTCCTAGAACCGGGAACAATTGTGCGTGCAGTTCTGTAAAGGATAGAGCCATCAGGATAATTGCAAAAATGATATTCTTCATAGTTAAAATCTTAAGCTAATTCCACATTTAACATTTCTTCTGGTTAGATAACGAGCCGGATTTAGCTGATATGCGCTTATAGGCGACTGCAAATCAGGATATCGCGGATCGTTCCATGAAGCGGGTACATTTTGCCCAACTTCATATGCTTTACCCGTTACCGGGTTAATAATCGCTGAATTCTTTTGATCGAGTAAGTTGTTCACTTCAACAGAGAAGGCAAATTTTAAATTGCCGATAACAAAATTCTTTTCGAAGTTCATATCAATCCAGAACCAGTTCTGACCGATTTTATTATTACGATCAGTAGTGATATACTCGTAATCAGGTTTTCCGTCCGTAAAATAGTAACCAGTGAAATATGCAGGCGTATAGCGTTTACCTGATTCAAACTGAAATCTGATAAATAAATTATAATCGTCAAGAATTCCGCTGCCGAAACCGAATAACGGATTATCTTTTTCAACATAGAAATTTGTTGATAACGATATATTTAGTGGACGGTCCCAGGACATATAGAATTCTTTAACAGTTTCAGATAAACTTCCCTGCTGGACAAGAACGCCATCATCTACCGAGGAACTTTTTCCCGTTACGATTGAATATGTAGCGTTAAATGCACCGGTAAACCATTTGCCCAAACGTTTTTTATACTCTAATTCAAGACCGCGTGAACGGGCATAGTCAGAGTTAACGTATGTTGTTAAGCTTGCATTTGATAAACGAGCTGTATTGACAATAGCAGTACGTGTACTCACATAATCAAAGATATCTTTATAATATGCCGTTAAAGTCAGCACATCATCTGATGTAAACTGAGTTTTTATACCTAATTCGTAAGCAACCGTCGTTTCAGGGTTCAAATTCGGATTCCCGAATTTCTGGTATGATGACTGGGCGCTTTCCGGGCTTAATTTTGCATAAACATATTGCGGATTAGGCCATTTGCTAAAGTGACCGTACGAGAAGAACAAAGTCTGATAATCCGAAACAGGGTGAGAAATACCCAACCGCGGACTTAATCTTCCTTTCCAGCGTCTTCCGAAAAAATTGTAGGTATCATTTTTATAGCTGGCACGAGTTTGATCTGAAAGTGTAACAACATCCGGATTGTTCACGGCGTCGTCAACAAATTTACCGGGAAACCAGTAGTCGAAACGCAGACCAAAGTTAAGAATCATGCCTGAAAAATTGATATTATCCTGCGCGTAGATCGAACCCTTTGCAGGATAAACTTTATATATATCATTATTCAGACCAAGCTCACCGATCCAAGGCTGATAAATATCAACAACCTGCATTTCCTGAAAGGAAGTTTCAAACCCTGCTTTGAATTTATTCTTCTCATCAAAGAAACTGGTAATATCTCCTTTTACAGAATATTCTTCTACATAATGATCATGCCATGTAGATGGATTACCGACATCGTAGAATCCATCCCCGGGAATAACACCAAGAGTATCACGGCCGGTGTTGTAATATGTAACAGGAAAGTTCGTTATGTCTTTTGGTTCATTGTAGTCTTTGTAGTTCTTACCATTTGCATCAGCTCGCAAATGAGTAAAATAATAGTTGAATTTTAACTCATAAAAAGTTTTCGGACTTAAGGTATGCGTAATTCCTATTGTTTGAAATATGTTGTTATGAGTATACGTATTTGCGCTGTCAAGTATGTTCTGGAAAGAATATTGATATCCCGGACTAGGTTCGACATATTCAAGATTTTGCTGCAATGACTGAGAATTCTGATTAATACTAACCGATTGGTTGTAAGAATATTGAATCTTAAAAGTTGGCGAGTATTTATATGTCAGTTTGCCCAGCCAGAACCAGTTATTTTCGGCTCGCGGAGCAAAAGTTGAACCATGGAATGTTGAAGAATAAACCTGACGGGCTGTTGCCTTATACATCCCCTGAGTAATACCATCAGTAATACCCATGTAGAAATTACCGAAGAAATTTAATTCACCGGGGATTTGCACGCCAATCTGTGGCAAAACATATCGTGTTATCGGCTCAGGGCCGCTTAAATTAGCTTCAACAATGTCGGTATTGAAGTTGTGATAAGAACTCTTCGAAATAATGTTATCCGTTTTATAAGAGAATGAACCATGATACCGGTCTCCTCCTTCACGAGTTTTAACATTAACAACGCCTGATGTTGCCTGGCCATATTCGGCATTATACCCGCCGGTAATAACCTCAACTTCTTCAATAGCATTGGCAGAAAGCTGTAAACCGAATCCGGTTCCCGCCAGAGGATCCTGTACTGATACACCATCAAGCAAAAAGGCATTTTCATTGCTCCTTCCGCCACGGATGTGGATTTCATTATCGGTTGCAACAACACCCGCTTGTTGAGTAACAATAGCGCTGATATCAGCAAGCTTGGAGTTTTCTATATCATCCCTATTGACTGACCTTTTACTTTGAGTCTCTTCAACATCCATCATCGGTTTTTCACCAATAATTACTACTTCCTGACCGAGTGCCATAATTGATTCTTCCATTTGAACGTCAAGAACTTTATTAGCGCCGGCAGCAACTTTCGTACTGGTAAACTGAACCGTTTTATAACCGATGGAAGAGACTTCAACATTATACGTTCCAGGATTAAGGTTCTTAACCCTGTACTGACCATTAATATCCGTAACCGCACCGTAATAGGTCCCTTTGAATACGATGTTTACGCCAAGCAAAGGTTCGCCTGATTTCTTATCAGTAACCTTTCCCGACAAAGAGCCGATTTCTTGACCGAAAACGGATATAAAACAAATTAAAAGTAATGCTGCTAGTGTTCTCATTTTGTAAGATTAAAATCTGTAAAAAATACTTTATTTAATAAAGCCGTGACACTTCCCGGTGTCGTATTCATCAGGTGCAATGGCAGACCGATAAAGAATAAAGAGTTATCGGAATTTTTAAAACCAACTGTACCAGCAACTTCTTTATTAGGGAAATAATAAAGTGGTACAACTCCAACACTCTGCAAGTAGAATGCTCTTATTCTATAGACTGTCGCGGAAGCCGTCAAATCCGGATACGAGGTATCGTAATTGCTTGCGGAAACCTTAACATTCTTAAAAATATAGGATCGATAAGAAGAACTATCCGATAGTATCGGCAGGAATCCTGATATTTGAGATATATTCACCGTCGCAGGAAATTGCATCGAGAAAGCTAATTTGCCGCCAGCCAGCAAATATTTCTGAGCTGTAGCCTGAGCAAGATCCAAGGATGGTGTATTGTAATCACTGTACCAAAGTGCAGCGCTGAAAAGCTTCAGTGTCTCAAAGAAAGTAGCATTGATAAATGGAATACTATCACGTTTGATATCATAAACATCATATTTCCCAGTCATAGCAAGACTGTCCATGATAGAATCGTAAAATTTTCTTGCTGTAGAAGAATCCGATGTCACTGTATAATCATTGACAATAACTATCTTACCACTTGGTTTTTTAACATACCATTTATTTGATTTACTCTGTGTTGACTTGAGCCAACTCGAAGTAGCGCCTGCAATATCAACCGCCTGAACGTACAACATATTGTAGTCATTAAGTTTCAAACCAGGCAATTTAACCGAAAGAATACTGCTGGTACTTCCATCAACAAGAATATCCATTTTCGGTGAAATGGTTGAAAAATCAGTTGCTCTCAAAGTGACGTTTCGTATTGTCCCGCCTATGGAAATATATTGATTGGTATCATTTAAAGCGATACGAATGCTGTCAACTGTTGATTCACCGTCAAGATCAGTCACATTCCACGCGAATGACATTACAGGGAAGGAAACATCCGGAAGTGTTGATAATGTCTGCCAGGTGATAACCGGTGCAGTGTTGGCTATCGGCAGTTTCAACTTAGCCGGATTCGGGTCGATCAAACCTATATCATAAAAAGTCTCGCCCACATCGTATTTGCCATTCCCATTTGCATCGATATATGGTTCAGCCCCGTAATGAATGCCGTTTTGATAGACATCCGAATCATAAACTCCGTTGCCTTTATCATCAACCGCTGCGACACGGAATACATACGAAGAATCAACAGCGCCGATTTTCAATGTGAACGTACTGTCATTGCTGGTAGTGAAACTCCAATTAACACCGTCCCAGCTAAAATAGTAGCCAAGAATAAGGCCATCAGGATCATCACCTGTCCAATGAATGTCAAGCGTACTCTGCTGTTTACTTACAGTAGAATCAGGATTTAAAAAGACTTTAGTTGTAGGCGCTTTATTGCCTATAGGATTATCGGTTACCGAATCCTTACAGGATCCAAAGAGGATAACCAAACCCAATAATAGAAGAAAAGTACTTTTGTTTATCATGAATTTATCAATTAAAATAAAAAAATGCTGCCGTGGTGTTCTAGCCACCACGGCAGGCGTGATAAAATTATTTTACAAGAATCATCTTTTTAACTTGCGAGAAATTATTCGAAGTTAAGTTATAGAAATAAATTCCACTCGGCAT
>Ga0224524_1000804_pt1 | contig 10684 bp, 9 predicted proteins | sample CFST75metaG_FD_179895 | JGI IMG/M metagenome (GOLD analysis project Ga0224524, IMG submission 179895) | Peat soil microbial communities from Stordalen Mire, Sweden - C.F.S.T75 | ecosystem: Environmental > Terrestrial > Soil > Wetlands > Peat | place: Sweden: Norrbotten County, Stordalen Mire... | reverse complement strand
GTGTTAACCCAATAAGGATTTTGCATATCAAGATTGTTCAGGAAATAGTAAAACATTTTTTGCTTGAAGGCCTTGATTCCTGGGCAATCTTTATAAGCCATGATTTTTTTAGGATTTGGTATTTCATCAAGATCAGATATTAAAATTATATCGCTCGGTGCGCAGTCTTTTAAGCCTTGGCTGATGCAATTGCGCTGGTATTGCTCATAAGTCCAGGAGTTTTCAAAAGCGGGGTATTCAGTCACGACGATATGAATAATTTTGTCGGCAAATTTTTTAAACCTTTCTTGGTTGTCTCGGAAATATAAAGGCTTGTCTAGGTTTGAATGCGTTTTTGTCGCCTCAACTAAAACAAATTTATCGACAACCTCGTTTAAAATATTTAGTCGGATTTCAAGTAAATCCAATTCGTTAAAAAATGTAAAGCAATCGTAAATCATGTTATTAAGCAATATGGATTACGCCGATGCCGTAGCCATCCTGAGTGCTTGAATCAATATATTCTTCATGGGCATAAAGTTTTTTTATCTCTGGCCATAATTTATAGACTTGAGCATCGGTATCAAATTGGTGATAAACAATATCGTGGAGAGCGATTAGGCCGCCGGAACGAACAAGCGGACTATAACGGAAAAAGTCGGCGCGGGCACCTTCGTAAGTATGGTCACCATCAATGAACATAAAATCAATCTGACGGCCAGCCAGAATTTTTTCTAATTTAGCCTTGGTTTCATCAAGGTGGGAATCGCCCGGGATTAAAAATATTTTTTGTTGTTCCTTGGCTAGGCCTTCAAGAAACTTGGCTTTTGTTGGCAAGTAGCCGGCACCGAAGCGTCCGAAGGGCAAATCAATACTGATTAGGGTTGCATCTTTAGCCGCGGCTTGAGTCCAATAAAAAAGAGTGCCGCCGCCAGCTGTGCCAATTTCTAAAACAATTTTTGGCTGTAAGTCTTTAACGGCTTTAACTAATTGAGCGATTTCGGATTTCTTTTGAAAAGAGATGATATTAAAATTTAAACTCTTTCTTTTTAATCCGCAGGCAAAATTATTCGATAAATTCCAGTCAGCGTCAAAATCATCAGTTTGCGAGCGTAGGCGTTTAAATTTATTTTTGGCGGCGCTTAAAAAAAGAGGGAAGTATATTTTATCAGCTAAGATAGCGGCCATTTTTTTAATTTTTTTCATATTTCTACATTCCACTTCGGCTCATCATCGTGGCCACAGTTTTAAGGACAATGGCCAAGTCTAAATAGAAAGAGCGATGCTTTAAATAAAATAAGTCGTATTGTAATTTTTCCAAGCTATCTTCGGCTGAAGGGGAGTGATATTGGCCTGAGACCTGATCCCAGCCGGTTATTCCCGGTTTGATTAATAAGCGAGTTTTGTAGAAAGGAATTTTGTGTTCTAATTGAGCTACGATTTCCGGTCTTTCCGGACGGGGACCGATGAAACTCATTTCTCCGCTCATAATATTAATGACTTGAGGGATTTCGTCTAAGCGCGTTTTTCGCATAAACGAACCAAAAACAGTTATTCGCTTATCACCCTCAATCGTCGGGGCGCGGTCATTGTTATCTTCGCGCATGGATCGGAATTTAAGCATTTTAAATATTTTTTCATTCTGGCCATAACGTTCTTGGACAATAAAAATCGGTCCGCGGCTCTCAAGTTTTATAATTAAAGCAATTAGCGGCCACAAAATCAGCGTGACCAAGAAAATTAATAAAGCACCGGCGAAATCAAAGATTCTTTTAATGAAATTAAAATAATTCTTTTCCCCTTCTTTTAAATTATCCAAGAACCAATCTTGGCCGATGGCTTCAACTGGAACTTTACCGGTTAAAAGTTCATAGAAATCCGGGTAATTAAAAAAAGAAATATTATAAGCCAGACAGCTAAAGAGGGCTTCGCGCAGATTTTCGTCCTGGTCGAAGTCGTCGCAAACGACAATAGCCTTTATGCTGTGTTCTTTAATATTATCAACTAAAGTATCAATTTCTTTTTGATCCTTAAAAATAAGGGCAGTTTCATAGCCGGCTCCTGGATTCTTTTTTAATTCATTAAGCAGTATTTCCGTATGTTTATTAAAACCAATCAAGGCCAAATTGCTTTTTGGGATAAGCGAACCGACGAGCGCTTGATAAATTCCGCGCCAGAAGAAGAAAAGGGCAGTAAAGATGAGAATAAAAATAACCAGATTGGTTTTTGGAGCGATAGAGGATTGGACGTCTAAATAGAAATAGATGATTGAGAGAAGACTGCTTAAAACAACGGCATTCGCCGTTTGTAGAAAAAATTTCCGGCCGCTGGCTTTAAGGTTTAAATCATATAAATCATTGATGTAGAGAATTACGAGCCAAATCAGAAAAATGACTAAAAAATGCGGTAAATGAGCACCCAGATTTTCCAACCAACTTTTTTGCGAATAGCGAATAGTGATGGTTAAAAAGAGGGCTAGATTCAAAAATAGGAAGTCGCCGATGATGAGAATAATTTTTTTAAGACGGGATAGCATATTTTATGAATATTAATATCTTTAATATAGCAATCTAAGCCCAAAAAATCAATCTCAGGACCTTATATTTTTTATTAAATATGGTATAATATGCCTGTATGATAATACCTGATAAAAAACCCTTTATTTTCGGACTCTGGGCGCTGTTTTGTCTTTGTTTTTTGTTTTTTTCATATACACCGGTCCAGGCGCTGAACTCTAACGTCAGACAAGTCAAAGTAAAAAACAATCCGACGGTCTATTATCTTTATCAGGCGGGCCATCGCAAGAAAGCTTATTTGAATGCTGATACATATTTAGATTATGGCAATCAGTGGTCAGATGTGAAAACGATTAGCGCCAGTGAGCTTAATTCCTGGCCAGAAGCAAAATTAATCAGAGAAAAAGGCACAAATGGAATTTATTATATTAAAAATAATAAAAAAACTTTAATCGCTGCTCCGTCTGATTTACGTGAATATGCTTTAGCAAATGAACCGGTTATTAGTGTCAGCCAGACTGATTTAAATCAGTATTTAACTGTTAGTAATGTTCAAAATTCTGGTTCAGGCGCTTCAGTAACTAAGGCAAGAATTAATATCACTAATGATTTAGTGACGAGTACGGATAATACAATTTTAACCGGCTCAACCAATAATCTTATCGGCCTTTTCCGCTTTAATTCACCGGCGCAAGTGGCGTCAATTACTTCTGTAACTTTTGACTTTGGCGGATTATATAACGGCGCGCCTTTGAAAACACTTAATATTTTTGATGAAAATGGCGTTAAATATAACGCCAATATGATTGTGCGTAACAATGATAACCAAATTATCGTTAATTTCCGTGATCCGGTTATTATTAACCCCGGCGAAGAGAAAACTATGAAGGTCTATCTAGATACAAATAGTTCTTTAAATAGTAATCAGACAATTCGGATTAAAATCAAAGATGCTTCCAGCATTATTTCCAATCTAACGCCCGCCGCTTCATTTCCTTTATTAGGGACTGAGTTTAAGCTTCAGGGCGGCGGCAGCTATTTAGGTTTAATTAGAAGCCAAAAAGTAGCGATTTCTAGTAATAGTGTTGTTCCGACGGGGACCTATTTAATTGGTAAGTTTATTTTAACTGAAGATACTGGGCACGAAGATGTTGTTGTCACTGATATGATTTTTCGCAATAGCGGTTCGGCCGGAAAGAATGATTGGGAAAATTTTAGCCTAGCGCTTGATGACCAAATTATCGCCCGCGCGAGCACACTAAATTCAAAAAATGACATTGAATTTAATATAAATTATTTGCGCGTTACGAATGGTGTTCCGGCTGTTTTAACAGTAACCGCTTCAACTAAAACCGACTATAACCCTGGCGTGACGGCTAATCTCCAACTTACCAATTTAACGTCAACCGGGACCAATTTTAAGATTTCCTTATCCCCGCAGCTTATAAACCTTGATGATAATATTGTTTTACATTAATTAATTTTTCTATATGTTAAAAAAAATCAAATTTTTAATCATTCCGGCACTATTTCTTAGCTTGCCGTTTTTTGCTCATGCCGCTTGCAATACAGCGACAACAATCAAGTTCATCGCCCGTGACGCGAATGGCTCGTTAATTCCTAATGTCCGGGTTGATGTTTATAAACAAGAATTAGACGCTAACGGCTCGCCGAAGCCGACGACCAAATTCGTTTCTGGCACAACTGACGCCAACTTGGGAGTAGCCAATTTAAGTTTTAAAAATTCCCTTGATAGCGATACCTATATTTTAAAAGTTCAATCAATTAATAAAGATAGTGCTAGTTATTGGTATTTTGGAAATTCTTTATCTTGCGGACAGAGCACAACCATTGAGCAAACCCTAAGTGGGATTGATGTTACGCTGCATGGTGCTGATGGTAGTTTATTGCTTAATACCAATGTTAATATTTATTCTCAAGCAACGGATTCAAATGGGAATAATTTAAAACAAAGCAAAGAGTTAATTGCGACCGCTAATTCTGGTAACTCCGGTGAAATTAGAGTTTATGTGCCCCAGGGAAGCGTTCGCGGCCTGAATAAAACTCCAAATGATTATTATATGCTTGAGCTCGTACGGCCGTCAGCTAAATTTAATTACTATAACATAGCCGTCTATGATAAAACCCTAACCAGCCTAGATTATTATGTCAGCTCGCTCCATGTTCGTCTCCAGGATATTAGCGCCGCGCCATTTCCAAGCGGTACCCAGGTTGAAGTTTATAAAGAAGTCGTTGATAGTAATGATAACAATTCCAAAGGAACTAGAGTGGGAACTTTTAATATCGGTGATGACGGTTGGGGAACTTTTGAAGCTCCAGCAGCGGTTTATGTTTTAGCTGTTAAAGGAAAAACCGGGCAATACCAAAATTTTTGGAATGTACAGGCGATTGATGGCCGCTCAACCGAATATAAATTAACCCCTGACAGCAGTTGGACGCCATCGGACGGAACTTGTCCTAATTCGGCTAATTTATATGTGAATATAAAAACATATAGTAATAGTTCGGCAGCTGGTTTGAAGTTTGAATTATACGAACAAAATACAGACGGTAATGGCGTCCCAACACCAGGAACAAGAGTCGGCGGCGGTACTTTTGATAGTTCGGGCCATTATACGATGAATTTTAAACCGGACCCGCGCAAAATTTACGCACTTAAGGTCTGGGATAAAAATGCAAATTTGGGTGAATTTTGGTTTTTTAGTGCGACTCGTTTTGTTTGCGGATATGACCGGACAATTACCGAAAGTTTACCAGTTTTAAAAGTTATCTTGCGTGATTCAAGCGGCGCTTTGAAAAAGAATTTTAATTTTTCTTTGTTCATGCAGGACTTTGATGCTGACAATAATCCCACTATTGAGGACTCAAATTTAATTGCGAATTTAAAAACCGATAACTCCGGTATTGCTCGTGTCTTCGTTTCGCCGTATAACCCTTATCGTTTCCAAACCGGAATTTATGCCATCAGATCTAAGGATGCCAACAATAATAATTCTGATTCCTATAATATTCATATGTATCCCGAAAAAGATACCAGTTTTCAATACACCTTTGCTGGGCTAAATGGAGAATTGCGCGATGCCGGGAAAAATTTATTGGCTAATCGCGAAGTTCGTTTCTATGAACAAACTGGATCTGGCAGCGATCGCGCGCTTGGCTCTTTATTAATCAAAACCAAAACCGATAAAAGCGGACGTTTCCGTTTTGAATATCCGGGTGGAACTTATGCGCTAGCCGTGCTTGATGACTTCAATCATGAAAATGTTTTTTGGAATATTTCTTTGAAATATGGTAAGAGTAACACAGTTAAACTCGTTACCAGCCAGAATAGAATCAGTGTTAATGCGAGCGGCGGAACGCCAGCGGGCGCTCAGGTAAAAATATTTAATTTATCAACCGACGGTGGCCATAAGTATTATAAGGATGGCGAGCTGGGTTCAGTTAAGGTTACCGGCAGTAAGACATCTTATGTGTCTTTAGTTCCGGGTTATTATTTAGCCTCATACTTTGATAAGTCCGGAAAAGAATACGGCCGTTACTTTAAATCGGCGAACGGCTCAATTTCAACTACAAAAATTACTACCAGTTTAGTTAATAGAATAAGTGAAAATAAAATTTTTACCATTAAATAATTTATGGCCGCCCCTGAAAACAAACAATATAATTGGCCGTCAATCGGCAATGAAAAGGCGATTGAGTTTTTGAACCGCAGTTTAAAGAGCGACAAAATCGCCCAGACTTATGTTTTTATCGGTCCAGAAGAACTGGGTAAATCAACTATCGCCTTAGCTTTTGCCAAAAATTTGCAAGGTGATTATGACGGCTTCAATAGTGATTTGTATATTTTAAACCCTGAAGCGGGGAAAAAAGGAATCGGGATTGAGCAGGTTAGGGAGTTTATCAAAATGCTTAATTTGAGTTCTTTCATGAATTCCTATAAAATTGGGTTGATTAAAGAAGCTGATTTATTAAGCGAGGAAGCTAAAAGCGCTTTGCTTAAAACACTGGAAGAACCGAAAGAAAAAGTAATTATTATTTTGTTAGTTACAAGCGAAGCCAGTTTACCGGCAACCATTTTATCGCGCAGCCAAAAATTGTTTTTTTATCCCGTACCGGCTGCGACTATTTATGATTATTTGATTGAAAATTATGGCGCTAACCGCTCTTTAGCCAAGGAGTTGGCCAATCTTGCTCTTGGCCGCCCTTTAAAAGCGATTCGTTATCTGGAAAATCCGGAAATTTATAAAACCTACTTAGAACAGGCGGAGAAATTTTTGGGTTTATTGAATTTAGATTTAAATGCGCGCTTGAAAGTTCTTGATTCTTTGTTTAATGATAAAACCTATAGCCGCCAGGCGACCGAGGACGCGCTAAATTTAGTCGCGATGGCGGAGGGTTTGCTCAGGGATTTACTCTTACTTAGTCTAGAGCAAAAAGACCGTGTCCAACACCACGTTTTAATAGGGGAATTAGAAAAATGCCTGCATGGATTGTCTGGCGAAACCGAAAACAGGGTAAGGGAAATTTTAAATCGTTTAAAGCTGATTGCGCAGGCTAAAGAATATTTGGAGTCTAATGTTAATCCGCGTCTTGTCTTGGAACAGTTAATCGTCAATTTATAATTAATAAAAATATGTCCACAAAATCTTTTAAATTAATTTTGGCTCTTGTCGGCGTTGTTCTCTTAAGTTCCGCTTGTTCAATTTCAACAACCTCTTCAAATACAAGCGCCACGCAAACAGTTGATAGCAGTATTTTTGCTTCTGGTGATCGGGGCGATACTTGGCGCTCTATGACCGCAATTCCAAGTCCGAGCGGCCAACCGGGAAGTATTTCCGACTTAAGCGTTAATCTCATAAATATGGATCCGGAAGATAGTCAGGCTTTGTATTTGGCTAGTTATGATAAAGGTTTATTTTACACTTATAATATTACCGATGGCTGGAATCAGGTCAAAACTTTGCCATCTGCAACTGTTAACGATGTTAAAGTTGACCCAAAGGCAAAATGTATAATTTATGCCGCTATCGGCAACCGCGTTTATCGCTCAAGTGATTGTACTCGAACTTGGAACCAAGTTTATTATGATACCGACGTAACCGTCAATGTTAATACAATTGCGATTGACCAGTATAATTCCGGCAATATCTATATCGGTACTAGCCGCGGAGAAATTATTAAGAGTATAGATAGCGGTAATTCTTGGCGCACAATTCAGCGCCAGGATGAGGGCATTGCTCATTTAATTATTTCACCGCTTGATAGCCGCTTGATTTTTGTGGCAACGGCAAAAAATAATATTTTTAGTTTTAATTCTAATACTAATACCAATCCGGCTGATTCGGCCAACCTTGATGCTAATTTTCAAGTGGAGAACTGGACAGATTTAAATGAAATTTTACACGATTATAATTTAGGTGTTAGTTTTAAGGATATTATCGTTAATCCTAAAGATGGTTCTATCTTTATTGCGACAGAAAAAGTAATCCTGCGCTCAGCTGATAACGGCTCTACCTGGACAGATATTAATTTAATCCAGCCGGATAAAAATGCCGTTATTAATGCGGTTGCGGTTGATCCGCAGAATTCAAATAATCTATATTATGTTACTAATACTACTTTTTTCCGTTCTAGCGATGGCGGCGCAACCTGGACAACGAAAAAATTACCAACTAAACGCGCCGGCCGAGAACTTTTGATTGATTTCCGAAATCCGAACGTGATTTATTTGGGAACCAAGAAAATACAGCAATAATCTAAACTAGAAAAATACAGTAATAATTTAAAAATTAATAAATAATTATAAATCAAAAATATGAATCAATTTCTACAAAATAAACAAACTGATTTTGCAAATTCATTAGATTTCTTTAAAAAAGAAATCGCGACCCTAAGAACAGGGCGGGCGAATCCGGCTGTTTTGGATAATATTCAAGTTGAAGCCTATGGTACGATGAATCCAGTTAATGCCGTCGGTAACATTGCTGTCTCTGATGCGCGTAGTATAGTTATTGTCCCTTGGGATAAAACTGTTTCTAAAGCCATTGAAAAGGCGATTGTTGATGCCGGTTTAGGTTTAGGTATCTCAAATGAAGGCGATAAGATCCGCTTAACTGTGCCGGCCTTGACCGAGGAAAATCGCCGCGCTTTAGTTAGAACCCTGAATGAAAAGATGGAAAAAACACGCGTTATTTTGCGCCAGGTTCGCGATAGCGTTAAGAGTGTAATTGAAAAGGCTTTTACTGATAAAGAAATTAGCGAAGACGATAAATTCAGATTTATGAAAGAGTTGGATGAATTTTCCGCCAAGAAAAATGACGAGTTAAAAGACATCCGCGACCGCAAGGAAACAGATATCATGGAAATCTAATTTAGTTACCAGTTAATTAATTATTTATGTTATTAACGATTGTAATTTTTGTCTTGGTCCTTTCGGTTTTAGTTCTTGTCCACGAACTCGGTCATTTTTTAACGGCCCGTCGTTTCGGGGTTAAAGCGGAAGAATTCGGTCTTGGTTTTCCGCCTCGGGCGCTCGGAGTTTATAAGAATAAACATGGTAAATGGCTTTGGATATTCGGTAATCGGGCGGTTGAAGATATTGAAAAAAGCGAAGATGCTAACCTCCACCCCGCTGCCAAATCAACTGTTTATTCCGTTAATTGGCTGCCGCTTGGTGGCTTTGTAAAAATAAAAGGTGAAAATGGCGAGGGTCAGAATGAAAAGGATAGTTTTGCTTATCAGAAAATTTGGAAGCGAGTCATAATTTTAGCCGCCGGGGTTGTGATGAATGTTATCTTGGCTTGGTTTCTTTTTTCTGTCGGTTACATGATTGGTTTGCCGCAATCAACTGATACGGTTGCTAAAAATGCTATTGTTTCCGAACCGAAAGTAATGATTGCCCAAGTAGTTGCTAAATCGCCGGCCGAAGCAGCCGGTCTAAAAGAAGGGGATGCGGTTTTGCGTATTAATAATGAAGTGATTGGCACAGAAAAAGCGCTTCAAGACGCCGTTGCTTTTAATGACGGCAAGGCAACCAGTATAGTTGTCCGTCGGGCTGGTAAAGAGCAAACTTTGAGTGTTGTTCCAGTAGCAAAAAATGGCGATCGGGCGACAATCGGCGTCGCAATTTATTCTGCCAGTTCAGTTCGTTATCCATTTTTTTCCGCCTTAGTTGAAGGCGCAAATACAACCGGCTGGATGATTAAACAAATTGTCGTGGCCTTCGTTGGTTTATTCCGTGACATCTTTGCTGGACATAAAGTAGGTGATCAATTTGCTGGTCCAGTTGGTATCGCAACAATCACTGGCCAAGCGGCTCGTTTAGGTTTCGCCTATTTATTGCAATTTACTGCGCTTCTGTCTTTAAATTTGGCCGTAATTAATATTTTACCCTTGCCGGCTCTTGATGGCGGGCGCATTTTCTTCCTGCTAATTGAAAGAATTAAAGGTACGCCAGTTAAACGTGAAGTTGAAGCAATAATTCATAATATTGGTTTCTTCTTGCTTATCGCCTTAATCCTTTTCATTACCTATAAAGATATTATTAAGTTATTCTAATAACAATTATATGAACATGAGAATCAAAGCTACGCGCTTAGAATTAACTCCGGCTATTCGTGATTATTTCCAAACTAAGATGGACATGGTTGAAAAATACCTAGGCGATATAAAGGTAATAAATTGCGACGTTGAAATAGAAAAAACTATCGGCGATCAACGCAAGGGTGAAATTTTTCGCGCTGAAGTAAATATTGAAGTTCCTCATAAATTATTACGAGTCGAAAAAACCGAGAAAGATTTATATAAAGCAATTGATAAAGTTAAGGATCACTTAGATTTAGTACTGACAAAGTATAAAGAAAAAATGCTTGCCCAGAAGAAAGGGAAGTAAAAATAGAAAAGCCCGGGCATAAATTAGCCAGGGCTTTTTAAAATGAATTTTTTTGATTTGCGTTTTTGGTTTAGCGCTATTTTTCTTGTTGCGATTTTCGATCGCGATAGAAAAATATGGCTTTGCCTAAAATGCTAGTGCCAAATAGGCAGGAACCACCAAAAGCAAAAAAAACGCCTAAATTTTTTGAGATAATGCCTAAAAATATGGCAATTAATCCGCCAATGAGTAGTATCCCGAATAAGGCGCAGCCGCCTATATCGGGATCGCCATAAGT
>Ga0224524_1000801_pt1 | contig 10704 bp, 7 predicted proteins | sample CFST75metaG_FD_179895 | JGI IMG/M metagenome (GOLD analysis project Ga0224524, IMG submission 179895) | Peat soil microbial communities from Stordalen Mire, Sweden - C.F.S.T75 | ecosystem: Environmental > Terrestrial > Soil > Wetlands > Peat | place: Sweden: Norrbotten County, Stordalen Mire... | reverse complement strand
TCTTTAAGCAGCTTGCAAATCAGATTGCGGCGACGCAAAAAGGCATCTCTCATTTTACCGCGCGAACCGTCATCCTTACTGATGGCAGCCAGCGCAGCCTTCTGTGCTATAGAGCAAACCCCTGAAGTAAACTGGCCCTGAAGCTTGTCAACTGCTTTTGCTATCCACAGCGGGGCGCCAATGTAGCCAATTCTCCATCCTGTCATAGCATAGGCTTTTGAAACGCCATTGACAGTTATCACCCTGTCGTAAATACCTTCGAAAGATGCCATGCTCACATGTTCACCTTTAAAAATAATATGCTCATAAATCTCATCTGAAATAATGAAAAGGCCCTCATGTCTCTTCACCACATTTGCAATCTCCTGCATCTCCTCCCTGGTATAAACCATTCCGGTAGGATTGGAAGGTGAATTGAATATTATCAGCCTTGTTTTCCTGGTTATGACAACCTCAAGCTGCTCAGGGCTCACCTTGAAGTCATTATCGATGGTAGCCTCGACAATAACGGGATTCCCTCCTGCAAGAATGATCTGGTCGTAATAGCTTACCCAATACGGAGCAAGGATGATCACCTCATCACCCGGATTGACTATCGATAGGATAACATTGATGAGCGAGTGCTTTCCGCCTGCAGAGACAACAATCTGATCGGGAGAGTATTTAATCCCGTTCTCCACCATGAATTTATTGGAAATGGCCTCTCTCAGGTCGTAGAACCCGGGGACTGGCGGATATTTCGAATAATTATCGTCAATTGCCTTCTTGGCTGCTTCTTTCACGTAATCAGGTGTATTGAAATCAGGTTCGCCAAGGCTCAGGTTTATTATGTCAAGTCCTTTAGCCTTTAACTCACGGCTCTTCTGCGCCATTGCCAGCGTTTGTGAAACTGAAAGCGATTTGATCCTGTCAGATAGATATTCCATAATCGGGTTTAAAGTTTGAAGTTTAAAGATTCGAGTTAAATTTAAGAAGAAAATTTAAAAAGAGAGCTTAGAAAAAATTATGTTTGCATTAAACTTAAATCTGATTGAAATGGAAAACCTGGCAGATATCCTGAAAATAAGCATCCCGGCGCTGCTTGTTCTTTTAACTGCATGGCTGTCGTTAAAGTATCTTATGAAGAACGATCAGGATAAAAGAAGACAGGAGCTTGTTCTTCAGGGAACCAGGACTGTGACCCCGATAAAACTGCAAGCGTATGAAAGGATAGTCCTTTTCCTCGAAAGGATATCTCTGGAATCGATGCTTGTGCGAATAAGTTCACCGGGTATGTCAGCATCCCAGCTTCATTCAGCTCTTCTTACTACTATAAGGAGCGAATTCGAGCATAATCTTTCACAGCAGATATACATGAGCCCACAGGCATGGGAAGTGGTAAGGAATGCCAGGTCAAACATGATCAAGATCATTAACAGTGAATTCGAGAAAGTGCCCGAAAATGCATCGGGAATGGATTTTGGCAAGAGGCTCCTTGAGAGCATTATGGAGCTGGATAAGGAGCCAACAAGGGCTGCTATCGACTATGTCAAAGGTGAAGTGGGAAGAATGATTTAAATCTATGATTGACCCCCGCTATCCGCCCATGGCGAATAGCTGCCCCCATCAGGGGGCGGGCCCCGCACAAGCGGGGCCGGGGGTCGTAAATTTTAAAGCAGCTCCACGCTTCTCTTTACAAAAGTACTGAGCTCTTCGCCTTTCAGCATGTTGTTTGCCAGCATTGCAATGTCGATAAGCTGTTTTACGATTTTGTTTTCTGAACCGTAAACTTCGAGAACCTCTTTTCTGGCATTTTCCAGATCGCCAAGTTCTTTCTTAAGCTTTTCGAGGTCATCTTTCTCAACCTGGCTTACTTCATCGGCTTTTTTCTTTTTCTGATCGCCTTCCATAAAAGCTATCTCTTCCTTTACCCTCTTCCTTTCAGTATCATTGGCAGAAAGCTTATCGCCGTCAGCCGATTTCAGATCATCATTGATCTTTATAATTAAGCTGTGGTTGGGGTTGATAACAAGATTATAACTGTCGGGCAGTTCACCGTAAAAGTTCATTCCGCCGCCAATTGCCGACATATCCTTCATCCTCCTCATAAACTCTGACTGAGTGATTGTCACTGGTGCTTCATTCTCGTCAAGAGTTTCAAATACGACATTGAAGATATCTTTTGATTTTCCTTGTACTGTAAAGACACTCTTAAGGTCCTCCTTCTGATCCTCAGAAAGCTTCGACTCTCTCATCTCTTCCTTCTGGATAAGCTTTTCAATTATATCCGAATCGACTCTTACAAACCTTGATGCAGTGAATTTAGATTCGAGGTGGTTTATTAAATGAACATCAAGCTGCCCGTCCATGAGAAGGACATCATATCCCTTTTTCTTTGCCGTCTCGATGTATGAATACTGATCGGTTTTATTGGTAGAGTAAAGGTATATCAGGTTTTTATTCTTGTCAGTCTGATTTTCCTTGATCAGCTTTTCGTACTCTTCGTATGTAAAATACTTATTATCAGTGTTCTTCAGAAGGGCAAATTTTGAAGCTTTCTCATAGAATTTCTCTTCTGTGATCATTCCATAATCTATAAAAAGTTTCAGGTTATCCCATTTCTTCTCAAATTCACCGCGATCTTTTTTGAAGATCTCATTAAGCCTGTCGGCCACTTTCTTTGTAATATGAGCTGATATCTTCTTTACATTGGCATCGCTCTGAAGATAGCTTCTTGAAACATTTAGAGGTATATCAGGCGAATCGAGCACGCCATGAAGCAGCATCAGGAATTCAGGAACTATGCCCTCGACAGAGTCGGTAACAAATACCTGGTTGGAATAAAGCTGAATCTTATTCTTCTGAATCTCAATGTTGTTTTTTATTTTCGGGAAATATAGAATACCAGTCAGCTTGAATGGATAATCAACATTCAGGTGTATATAAAACAAAGGCTCATCTCCTGCAGGATACAGTTCCCTGTAAAATTTCAGATAATCCTCTTCCTTAAGATCCGCAGGTTTGAGTGTCCATGCCGGTCTGGTATTGTTTATGATCTTATCCTTCCCGGTATCGACATATTTACCATCCTTCCACTCCTGCTCTTTGCCGAACGCAATTTCAACCGGAAGGAATTTGCAATATTTTTTCAGGAGCTGTTCTATTTTGCTTTCCTCAAGAAAATCCTTCGAATCCTTGTCAACATGAAGTATCACGTCAGTTCCGCGGTTTTTCCTTTCAGCATCATCAATTGAATATTCGGGGCTCCCGTCACATGTCCATTTTACAGCAGTGGCATTCTCCTGCCACGACCTGGTAATCACTTCAACCTTGTCGGACACCATGAACGATGAATAGAATCCGAGGCCAAAGTGACCTATTAAAGTTGCAGTCTGTTCCTTGTATTTGTCGAGAAATTCGTTAGCACTTGAAAAGGCAATCTGGTTCAGATACTTATCTACTTCTTCCCTGGTCATTCCTATGCCGTTGTCAGATACCTTAATTGTTTTCTTTTTCTTATCTACTGAAACCCTGATAGTGGTATCGCCGACCTCGCCCTTATAATCGCCGGCAAGAACCATTGCATTTAGCTTCTGGGTTGCATCTACTGCGTTCGAGATCAGCTCGCGCAGAAATATCTCATGATCAGAATAGAGGAATTTCTTGATTATCGGGAATATGTTCTCAGTTGTCACTCCAATTTTTCCGGTTTCCATATATATAAGCTTTAGATTTTACGATTTTTATATGCCTCTCTCTTTCAAAAGATGTGCCACAGAAAATAACTGACAAATAGTCACAACTTCAGAATAAAACCAATATGTGGTTTTCCGATGATAATATATATTGACGCGAGGGATAGGAATCAGAAATATCCCGGAAACCTGATATATGCAACCAAAACTGCGATAGCCGACAGGATCAGGAAACCAAAGAGGAACCAGAGCGAAAAGTTTCTTCTCTTCTTAAAAATGGCAATACTGTGTTCGCTGATAATCTTTTTTACTGCATTGTGAAGCCTCAGTATTGTATTGGAATTCCTGGGAATATAAGCATCTACGTTAAACCTGACAACTTTTTTAAGATCTTCCATTTTATCGCCCGGGACCAGAAGAATGAGACCGGTACTTTGATCTATCCTTTTTATTTCCATCGTCATTTCGTCAATAATCTGGAATTGCTCCTTCGCATCAGGTACTCCTATGATCGCAACCTTGCATGAGCTGTTATCAGACTCCATATTGCACTGATTCAGAAAATCCTGTTTTGCGTGGAACGATAGCACCTCATACTGAGCTCCATCAGAAAATCTTTTCCTGACATCTTCGGTAAAAGTCCGATGGTCGTCATAGCATAATAATGTGGTAAGTAATTTTGCAGTCATGGCAATAAGTGTATTCCTGTTACTTTTTTTTATTTCTTGCATCAACATTGGAAGTGAACCTCCAGAACCCCTTTTTAAAGGTATATCCGTCGTAATAGTAATCCGAACCCATAAGCTTTGCTTCATTCTTCTGATCACCTGAAATGGATGCAAGATGGTCAAAGACAACAGTTTTGGGAGAGAGCATACGAAGGGTTATCACTCCTTCGGAGAAGTATTCTATAACAACACGTGATGACAATTTTTCATCCTTTCTGAGACAATTGTTTCCGAAGATAATATCTCCTCCAGGAGTGAATGTCATTACATCGATTATCTTTCTTGTTGTCGTCGAGTTTCCATAATCAATTCCAAGAATCAGGTAATGAGTCTCATTGTCTTTTTTAAATTGCTGCAGGGAATAATAGAGTGCTCCATACCAATCCTTTTCCGAATATGTTCTGTCCGAAGCCGGACCCTCCTCCCTGTTCTCACCGGTAAGCTTATGTACCTTGTTCATCTCTCCATGGGCACCCTTCCTGATAATATAGCAGAAATACTTGTTCCCGCTCTCCCTGAGGATGAGGTTCCAGGTTATGATCTTAACCTTTGAATCGGAAGAAACAATCTGGCCCAGGTACCTGAGGCCGGAGAATTTATGGGTAAACACGGAATCTGAAGCAGCGTAGCTGTCAATGATCACCTGGACAGAATCGTTCAGCCGTATCCTTTCGCTATCATCATTTGTATTGAGTATCCTTCTGAAGAGACTTTCCAGCAAAACATGAGTGTCAGGTGAAGCTGCCTTGCTATTTGCCTGTGGTATGAAGAAAAGAAAAGCTGATATTATAATAAAGGAGTATCTTCTCATAAAGGTTTTATATTTTTATCTGCTTCGTCGAGTAAAACCTTAAAACGGCTGCAGGCATCAGTTATTTCATCGTTACTTATTATTAGCGGAGGGGCTATCCTGACTGCGTCGGGGCAAAAGAGAAAATAATCGAGTACCAGTCCATGCTCAGGAGCGTGGGATATTGCCCAATTCACAGCTTCCTGTGTTTTTAACTGAACAGCAAGAAGAAGTCCTTCGCCCCTGATCTCTTTTATAAGAGGATGAAGAAGTTCTTTCCTGAAGATGGCAGATTTTGATTCGCATAACGAAACGAGGTTCCCATCTATTATTACTCCAAGCGATGCGAGTCCCGCTGCACAGCAAACAGGATGGCCGCCGAAAGTAGTAATATGCCCCAGTGGAGGGTTTGAAATTAGCGACGACATTATTTCATTCGAGGATATAAAAGCTCCGAGCGGCATTCCTCCTCCCAGTGCTTTTGCAAGAACCAGTATATCCGGAACAACACCGAACTTTCCGATAGCAAACATCTTGCCAGTTCTGCCAAACCCGGTCTGCACTTCATCGAAAACAAGAAGTGCACCGGTCTTTGAGCACCTTTGCCTGATATCCTCAAGGTAACCTGCAGCAGGGTAAATGACACCAGCTTCGGCCTGGACGGGCTCAATCACTACGCAGGCTGTCCTTTCATCAATAATATTGAGTGCTTCAAAATCGTTGAAAGGGATCTCCCAGGTATCAGGTAACAGTGGCCTGAAGGCATTCCTGTATATCTCGCTGCCCTGGATGCTCATGGCAGCATGCGTACTTCCGTGATAAGAATTTGTAAAATAGATTATTTTGCTCCTTCCGGTGAATTTCTTTGCCAGCTTAAGTGCTCCCTCAATCGCTTCGCTGCCCGAGTTGACAAAGTAACAGCTGCCAAGGGAACCCGGCAGAATGGATGCAAGACGTTCGGCATATTTTACCTGCGGCGATTGAATCATCTCGCCATAGACCATAAGGTGCAGGTAAGAATCGACCTGGTCCTTAACCGCCTTTACCACTTTCGGGTGCCTGTGACCAGTGTTGCTGACCGAAACGCCTGATATGAGATCGATATATTTCTCGCCATTGGGGCCGAAGAGGTAAATACCTTCAGCTTTTTCAATCTCGAGCATAAGTGGTGCGGGGGATGTCTGTCCAAGATGGAGCAGGAAAAGTTGACGGTTGGTTAACATTTGATTGATGGTGATTATTTGGCCATCACGTTTATGTCGTTAAGGAGAGTATCCCTGAATGATTTTCCGACAGGAATGCTTTTCAGTGTATCGCCTACATTCAGGTCGAGAGAGTTCTCCTTAATTGTCTGAATCATGCTCTTGTTTATTATGAAGGATCTATGTACTCTTATAAAGACCCCTGAGGGGAGCTGGTTCTCTATCGCCTTCATAGTAAAATGAATTGTAAACTTGTCGTCCTTTGTATTAAGGGTGACATAATTTTCAAGAGCTTCTATATAAATTATATCCTTAAGTTTCAGCTTTACAAGGGAAGATCCCTTTTTGATAAAGATCTCCTCATCGCCGGTATTTGCTGCCTCCTTGCGTGTAAAGTATCTGATTGTCTTATCGATGGCTTTGCAAAAGCGGCCATAGGATACAGGCTTGAGAAGGTAATCGACAACATTGAAATCGAATGCTTTCAGTGCATATTCCTCAGCCGATGATACAATTATTATATTGGGAGGGAAATCGAGGCTGCCAATAAAGTCGAATCCGTTCATTTCCGGCATCTCGATATCAAGGATAATGAGATCTATATCCTGCCGTCTGGTAAGTATATTCCTGGCTGCAACTGAATCATTGAAAACACCAATGAGGCTAAGTGATGTTGATTTAGCAACATAACCTTCAAGTATCTTGCAACTCATCTTATCGTCGTCAACAATGATACAGTTCATCTGAAGCGATTAGGCCGGGTTCAAGCTATCAAAAATAGTAAAAAAACGATTCATAAATTTTAACATGTGAATTTTAGTCGTTTTTATTCTAAAATTAAACTAAAGTAAAGTGATTACGAATAAAAAAAAGGGGTGTCGAAACACCCCTTTAGGACAATCTCAATCAACAAGATTAAAGACCTTTGTTAAGTGCGGGAGCTGCTTTGAATTTAACAACTTTCTTAGCAGGAACATTAAGTTTTGCGCCTGTACGGGGATTACGAACTACTCTTGCACTTCTTTTGGTTACATTAAAAGTACCAAGTCCCGGAAGCTGGATCCTGTGACCTTTTTTCATTGCTTTTCCGAAAGCTGTAACAAATGAGTTTAAAGCTTTTCCTGAATCTTTGATTGAAAGACCGGCATCAGTTGCAATTGCATTAACTAATTCTTTTTTTGTCATAATAATAAAATTAAAGGTTAGACCAACTTTACTTATTGAATACAAATTTATTTTATTTTAGCTCATGTGCAAATTTATTTTTTCGTTTTTCCACAAATAGTGCCACTTTTAGGTTAAAACTGCACATTTTTTGGATTAAAACCTAAAAACATACAAAAAGTCGCAGTTCCGCACCAATCGTAAGGATGAGATCAAAAAAGAGCAAAAAATGTTGACATAATGTTAATAAATTAATTATTTTATTGATTATCTGATATTTAGATAATTTTTAAATTTGAAAAATACAAAAAATCAAAATAATATTATCTTTGCGGCGGATAAAACCCTCCTTGGCTAAAGCTTCGGACTTCGCCCTACAAAGTCGGCTACGTCCGACGACGTCGGAGGACAAAGGGAGAAATGGCAGAGCGGTCGAATGCGGCGGTCTTGAAAACCGTTATTCTGTATCCACGGAATCGGGGGTTCGAATCCCTCTTTCTCCGCTAAATGAAAATGCAATTAAAAGCAAAACCCTGAAATAGCCTCTGTTTCAGGGTTTTTCATTTTTACCCCAAAGCAGAAAAAAGCAAAATAACGCTAAAAACACCGGTTCCCAGGTGTACTATTCGGTGTACATTCTTATTTTAAGAAAAAGTACACCTAATCCCATAATGCGTTGCATTGCTGCGCTTTACGTAGCAACTATTCGGAATAGTCGTTTTATATTTGTACCAAAACCAGGGTACTATTCGGTGTACGGGAAAAACCAGGGTATTGTAAGTAGATAATTATCAGAACAATGAAAAAGAGGTTCGAATCGAGGCAGGTCTTGACCACATTTAGCCTGTTGATTTGTATTTGGAAGAAATAGCTTTATTACAATAATATAAGTCTGGCTTTGGGTGGTCATTTTGGTCTGGCCATAGGGGGTCAAGGTCACCGGTATTTCCAGCAGCAAGTAATAAGACTCTTAGGAAGTACATTCTTAATTCAAAGACATTTTGGAAATCAAGCGAGTTCTACATATACTGCTTTTAGCTTAAAATAATTGAATTGCTAAACTTTAATAATTTATTGTACCTTTCTCAGAATATCCTTATGAGGATACTTATGGTCCTCTGGTAATCAACTACATGTAAAATTAAAATTGCTGCAGATGTTATATCGTAAAAGCAAGATACCAGTTCTTTTCCTTTGCCTGTTTACTTTATTAAACTATTCATCCCCCATCGGTCAACAACTTTCACTTAAAGTTTCAGGCGATGATCAGGCAGGTTTTCACGTTGATATATACGATGGCAATCAATTAGTAGTTAGCAATACGGAAGAATTCTCCCTTCAAATGTTTAATCTTGATTTGAGTACTGTTGCGAACATACAACAATGGAAAGGTCAGAAGTGGTCAGGTAATGAAAAGAGCATTACTTTAAAAAGAGATTCTTACGTAAAAGAGTTTGATGCAAATCTGTCTGTTAATGTAACTTACCAAGTGGTAAGTTCTAATATTATAAAAAAGACGATTGAATTGTTTCAGCCATCCATGCCAGGAATGTATTATATATTGGAACAAACTGCCAGACCAGCAGAAAAACCGCGGCGATATGTAACATTTGAATACGATAATTTTCCAGGTGGCTTAGTGCATGAAATGTTTCCTTCAACAGGCTTTATTACCCAGGATAATAATGTAGTTGGTTTCTTAACAGACGCAGGTTATAAAAATCAGTATACAAGAAATACGCGCCGACGATTTAGCGGACGTGGTGGTGGTTTTGTAGGTATGCGCAGGTTGCCTGATCCAAATTTATTTTATGTTGCCAGTTTATCAGACAGGGTACAAAATAATCATTACATTAAACAAACATATGGTGAAATGTACAACCTTGATGCCGGTGCAGAAATCATATTAAAAACGCCGAATGTATATCAAAAACAAGGCAATGCGGAAGTGGAGAATGAGAAAGGGCTTATTTCAATAACCGGTCATCCGGGAGAGAGGGCCGGGATAGAATTTATTGCACCTTTTAAAGATCAGAACATATACACCATTTCATTTTTATGTAAAGGGAATACACCCCTGGCATTAAAACTATTTAGATTTAAGAACGGTAAAAAAACCATTGAACTGGAAGATGGGGTAAAGTATATTGATAACTTTCCTTCGGTCGAAAACGAGTGGACGCTTTTTAAAGGAAGTATATTAGTGCCTTATATTGAAAATGATAGTGTATCCATGTTCATTGGCACTCAATCAGGAAAAGAATGTAAGCTACAGATAAAAGATCTGCAATTTATAGAACACCATCCACAACAAGAGCCTTATAACATACTTCCGCTTGGTGAAAAGGTGGAGAAAACTACCTATGTTTTTGTTGAACCATGGAAATCACATCAACAATTTATGATCTCTTCTCAGTCACGGTTAGCCGAAGGGAAAGGTTTTAGAGGATCGCTGATAGAAAAAATGTTGTATGCCAACTTTAATATGCTTACCTGGATTACAGATGTAAAAGATTTCACGCCGTTTAATGTGCCCAATATGAATTATGCACCGGATATGTACAACAGGGATTCTTTTTTTTCTACTATAGCATCTTACAATAAAGAGTTGAACCTTGCCATCTGGGGAGAATGGGGTAAAACACAAACGTCCAAAGGTGCTATTGGCACTATTATCACACCACTTATGGGGTCGGTAGAGGCAAAAGACAACGAAGCCACAATCGAATGGCTGATCTGGGCAATGTTGAACAAACGTCGGTTCGGCATTACACTTCCGCAGGAAAAAATTAAAAAATCAGTTGATTATGTACTGAATGAATTTGATGCCGACAGAGACGGAAAATGTAAGGCACATTTTTCTTTGAGCCAGGTAGATATTGTTGATTTTAATCCTAAAACAGACCGGCTTGGTGTTAACCAGGGAATGCTGGCTATTGCATTAAGAACAATAAAAGAATTGGGTTTTGATATTTCCGAAACATATATCCAAAAGGCTGAAAAAGAATATCGAAATTTTTACGATACAAGAAGAAAGCATTTACTGTTCGACCGGAATTATCCCGACATCATTTCCCTTACTGACCTGGAACCGGAATTCTTTTCTTTATGGTTATTCAACAGGCCAATGTTAACAGATGAAATGG
>Ga0224524_1000797_pt1 | contig 10738 bp, 7 predicted proteins | sample CFST75metaG_FD_179895 | JGI IMG/M metagenome (GOLD analysis project Ga0224524, IMG submission 179895) | Peat soil microbial communities from Stordalen Mire, Sweden - C.F.S.T75 | ecosystem: Environmental > Terrestrial > Soil > Wetlands > Peat | place: Sweden: Norrbotten County, Stordalen Mire... | reverse complement strand
GAATACGAACCAGCATTACTGGGCTTACTGCTTGTTCCGCTATTTCCATTTCGATATTTATTTTGGTAGCTTGGTTTAGGCGGTCCGGCCTCCAGCATGATTCTTTTAAAATTATCAACGGACTTTTGCGGCGTTAACGGATCAAGCGGTGCGACACGATTAACCAAGAATTTTACTTCTTGATCTTTTTCAGAAACCGTTCCTTCAATAATTATCGACTGCCCGTCAATCCAGATGCTCGCCGTATCTTTATACAAACGCGGGAATACTAAAAGTTCAACCGAATTCGTGGCATCTTCTATTTTAACAAATAACATTGATTCGCCTTTGCGAGTAATAATTTTTTTAACCGTTGAAATAACGCCGGCCGTAATAACTCTCTCGGCGCCCTTTTGATGACTTAATTTTACTAAAGGCATGGAGTAGTTAGCTAAATATGGTCGGAAAGCATTATAAGGATGCTCACTAACATATAATCCAAGTAATTCTTTTTCCCAAATTAATTTCTCATTCTGTTCAGCTGGTGCGGCGGGATTAAGCGAGGCCCGATTAAGGCCAACCGCGGACGGCAAATCGGCAAAGAGACTGCTTTGTTTACTCTCCCTGGTTTTAACCAACTCCTTATTATAACTTAATAATTTATCAATATTAGCCAGTAACTGTCCGCGTTCACCAAAACTATCCATGGCGCCGCTTTTAATCAAGCTCTCCATGGATTTTTTATTTAAATCCTTATCGGTAACTCTCTCTAATAAATCAAAAACATCTTTAAAGGGACCATTCTCTTTCCGCTCATGGATAACAGTGTCAACGATATGTCCACCCACATTTTTAATCGCGTTCAACCCAAAGCGAATCGTATCTAATTTTTCGCCTTCACGCACCGGACGATTTTCCTTTGTTCCTGGGCTAACAACGGTAAAAGTAGCAAATGACTCATTAATATCAGGCGCCATAATTTTAATGCCCATATTGCGGCATTCCTCAATTTCAATGGCGACGCGATCGGAATCGCCCTGGTCGGAAGTAAGTAGGGCTGCCATGAATTCAACCGGCCAATGAGCTTTAAGATAGGCGGTTTGATAGCCAATCATGGCGTAGCACGCCGCATGCGAACGATTAAACCCGTATCCGGCAAAAGGCTCAATAAATGAAAAGACTTTTTCGCCTAATTCCTTGTAAACGCCATTCTTAACACAACCCTCAATAAATTTTTCTTTTTGTTCAGCCAGCAAGGAAGCAATTTTTTTACCCATGGCCTTACGCAAAACATCGGCTTGGCCCATAGTAAAGCCGGCTAAGTCACGCGCAATTTGCATAACCTGCTCTTGATAAATGGCTACGCCGTATGTTTTCTCTAAAATCGGAGCGAGCTTTTCATGCAGATAGACAACTTTTTTCTTAGCATGCTTACCGTCAATATAATCGGGAATCCATTCCATTGGTCCTGGACGATACAGCGCCACCATGGCAATAATATCTTCAAAAATGGTTGGTTTTAATTCGCGCAAATAGCGCTTCATGCCGGAAGATTCAAATTGAAAAACACCGGTGGTTTCGCCGTCTTGAAATAATTTATAAGATATAGCATCATCCAGCGGAATTTCATCAATATTTATATCTAGCCCGCGAGTATTTTTTATGATTCTAAGAGCTGACTCGATAATCGTTAGATTTTTCAAACCTAAAAAATCCATTTTGAGTAAACCTAAATCTTCAACCGGATGCAGAGAGTATTGAGAAATTATACTTTTATCGGCTGATGAAGCGTATTGAATCGGCACATATTCCGTTAAAGGCAATTTGGTAATAAGAACACCGCACGCATGAGTTGAGTGGTGTCGGGCAACACCTTCAAGACGGCGGGCAAAATCTAAAATTCTTTTGGCAGCCGGATCATTATTATAAAAATCCTTAACTTCCGGAACAGTTTTTATGGCCTCATCAAGTGTTGTGAACATCGGAATGCTTTTGGAAATCTTATCGCAAAAATCATATGGTTCATCAAGGACGCGACCGACATCACGGACGGCCATTCTGGCGGCCATGGTCCCAAAAGTAATAATCTGAGCAACATGATCATGTCCATATTTTCTGGAAACATAATCAATAACATCGCCACGGCGAATATCGGCAAAATCCATATCAATATCAGGCATGGAGATACGTTCTGGATTTAAAAAACGTTCAAAGAGTAAATCATACTTCAAGGGATCAAGCGCAGTAATACCCGTTAAAAAGCAAACCATGGAACCGGCGGCACTGCCACGACCTGGGCCGACAACAATTTTATTTTCTCTTGACCACTTTACGAAATCAGCCACGATTAAAAAGTAGGACGGCCAGCCCATTTTAGTAATAACCGATAATTCATAATCCATGCGCTCACGTACTTTCCTAATTTCTTCTGGATCTGGGTTTGGAAAACGTTTAAGAATTCCCTTTTCACACCATTCTCTTAAATACGAATCACCATCATAGCCTTCAGGCACTTCAAAATGTGGTAATTGAATATTACCTAGTTCAATCTCAACATTACACATGTCGGCAATCTTTAATGTATTGGCGATTGCTTCGGGAACATGCTTAAAGGCGGCAATCATATCAGCGTTAGAACGCATTGAATAATCGCCGTGGCCAATCATGGTCATGCGGTCGGTATCGGTAATTTTCTTTTTATTTTGTAAACACAAAAGAATATCCTGAGCTTCCGCATCTTCCTTCTTAAAATAATGAATATCGTTAGTGGCAATTAGCGGAATATTTAACTCCTTGGAAATCTCAATCATTTGCGCATTAACCTTCTCAACATCCGGAAGTTCGGGATGATCCATTAATTCAAGATAAAAATTGTCCGGACCGAACAATTCGCTATATTCCTTTATTCTTCTTTTCGCTTCAGGTAATTTATCGGCAGCCACTAAACGCGGTATTTCTCCAGCTAAACAGGCGGTTGAAGCGATGATTCCTTCATGATATTCCTGGAGTAATTCCCAATCAACTCGCGGTTTATAATAAAAACCTTCAGTATGGGCAAACGATACAAGTTTAATTAAGTTTTTGTAGCCGACATTGTTTTTGGCAAGCAATAAAAGATGGAAACTACGGGCATCCTCGCGAGTATTCTTGTCATGACGCGAACCATGGGCTAAATATGTCTCTACGCCGATAATTGGCTTTATACCAGCCTTTTTAGCCTTCTGGTAGAATTCTATCGCCCCATACATAGAACCATGGTCGGTTAAAGCGACGGCCGGTGAACCCTGTTCTTTAGCATAATTAATCATCTCGTCCAGTTTGGTTAAACCGTCAAGTAATGAGTAGTGAGTATGATTATGAAGATGGACAAAAGACATGAATTATGGGCTTTAAAAATAATGAATTATATTTTACTTAGACCTTAACATTTTAGTATAAGAAATTCAGGAACGCAAATGAGTTTGCTTTAACAAAAAAGCCCTTTTGAATCGGACTTTTTTACTAACTTATTTTATATATCAACCAGATTTATTTTATCTTTCTAATTATTTCATTCAACTCGGCCTCTGAATAAAAGTCAATAATCAATTTTCCGCCCCTACCATGACGTTTAATTTCAACTTTAGTTGAGAGTAATGCAGCTAATTCCTCCTCTCGGGCTCGTTCCGTATAATCCTTTGGCTTAGCCGCCTTAGTTCCGCCCAAGCGCTTGATCTCTTTATCAGTTTCGGCCACCGTTAAATTCTGACGCAAGATTTTTTTAAGCATATTTATTTGCTTTTCTTCGCCTTCCAAACCGAGCAAATATTTAGCATGCGCTTCAGATATCTTGCCTTCAGCTAGAGCCTCTTGAATTTCAAGCGGGAGAGCCAATAGACGTAAACCATTGGCAATACTAGAACGAGCTTTGCCGACTCTTTTGGCCACTTCTTCCTGAGTAATATTAAATTCATCCATCAGTCTTTGATAAGCGCGTGCGGTCTCTAATGGATTTAAATCTTCGCGTTGCAAATTTTCAATCAAGGCTATTTCCATTTTCTTTTGTTCTTGCTCTTCGCGAACGATTACCGGCACTTCTTTCAGGCCAATTAATTTTGCACTGCGCAAACGGCGTTCACCGGCAATAAGTTCAAATCCCTGCCCCTTTTTGGTGACAATTAATGGCGAGATGATGCCGTGTTGTTTGATTGATTCTGCTAAATCATTTAAGGCCGTATCGGAAAAATGGGTACGCGGCTGATGAGGATTTACTAAAATTAATTCCGGATTGATTTTCAAAATACGATCGTTATCATGAACAATAACCATTTCATCTTCGGCTATTTCTGACTTAAACGGATTTTGACCGTAAGCCATTGTTTTTTTTGGGATTAATGAGCCGAGTCCACGGCCTAAACCTTGAGGCATATATTATTTAATTAGAGGGTATTTATCTTTATTTTTAAGATGATAAGCGAGCCACGAATAATTATCGTTAACTTTTATGTAATTAATATAGACTTTTTTCTTAAAGGAGCCATTCTTCTGGTTCTTTTTTGCCTGAATTTTTTTTAAATCTCTGCCTTTATAATTTAAGGCTGCTAACAAATTATCAATAATTTCTTGAACATCGCTTAGCTCTTCAAGCATTTCCTCCCTAACTCTGGTTTTAGTAAATTCTTTTGTTTCTTCAAGCAGCTTCTTTTGCAATTCACTTATATATTTATTTTCACTTAAAATTTTCTGGCTGACATATGCGCCGTCTTTTTTGGCATGGTCAGCTATTCTGTCGCGCACCAGTTTAGCGTATTTAAATTTATAAGTCTTCATAAATTTATTTTTCCAAACTTAAAACTTCCTTGGCTAAAGATTCATAAGCTTTTCCGCCACGCGATTTTGGATCATATTGCAAGATAGATCGGCCGTAACTTGGCGCTTCGGCTAAGCGCACGCTGCGCGGAATAACCGAACGAAAAATTCGATTAGGAAAAAATTTATAGAGTTCCTCCATGACCGCTTCTGAAAGTTTATTGCGCCGGTCAAACATAGTAATAACCGCACCCATAATTCCTAATTCCGGTTTCAAATTATTTTGAACCAAGTTGATTGTTTCCAGTAATTGACTTAAGCCTTCAAGGGCGAAATATTCACTTTGGATTGGAATTAAAACTTCATCGGCGGCCACTAAACTATTAACAGTTAAAAGGCCCAAAGAAGGAGGGCCATCAATAATAATAAAATCATAGTCATTTCTGACTTCCTCCAAAATCATGGCAAGACGAAATTCCCTATTTTCCAAATTGACTAATTCAACACCCGCGCCCGCTAAAGATAAAGTTGCTGGGGCGACTTTTAAGCCATCCTGCATCGTTCTCTTAATAATATCGTGAATAGTTTTAGTACCGATAATCGCTTCATAAATACCTGCATCTAAATTACGATGTTCCAGGCCAAGACCGGAAGTACCATTAGCTTGGGGATCGATATCAACTAAAAGCACCTGCTTGCCTAAAAAGGCCAAGTAGGCACCCAAATTTACGGCGGTAGTGGTTTTGCCAACTCCGCCTTTTTGGTTAACAATAGCAATAATCTTTCCCATAGTTTTTCTTGATATGTTTATTATATCTTAAAGAAAAATCTTTGACAATTAAAATATAATTTATTATACTAAATTCCGTAATTGATAAGCCGCGATGGCGGAACTGGTAGACGCGCACGACTCAAAATCGTGTTGGGGCAACCTAGTGAGGGTTCGATTCCCTCTCGCGGCACGTATAGAAAAACAGACCTTATTCAGGTCTGTTTTTATATTCTCAAATAATCATTAATTTTAACTCGCTTTCTTGGAAATCTTAGCTTGCTTTTTTAAATCTAACAGTAAAGACAGGTTCATATTCAACTTTATTTTCATCAATAATCTTAATCGGCTCACCGCTAGTCAACTGAGTTAAAGCTAAATCGCTTAGTAATTGATTGTCGCCAGCAATATTTAACTTTAGACCTTCAAGTTTATCAAATTCTTCTTTAAAATCGGCTTGAACAGTAGCCAAAATCTTTTTCTTTTTTATTTTTAGAGCATCAAGTTCTTCAATTACTTGTTGATACTCGCCATTGACTGAGAGAGCGTCACGATAAATTGTTTTCAAATCACGCTGTTCTCTTTTCTTTTCTTGGATTCTTTTAAAAACATCCGGGAGTTGTTGTGACATAATGTTTATTTATATTTAATTTTAATTATAAATCATATTATAGCACAGCGATTATTCCCCCGCCTAATACCTGTTTTTTATTATAAAAAACAACACTTTGACCGGGAGTAACCGCTCTTTGCTTCTCGTTAAATTCAATAATATAATCAAATTTGTTTTTGGGCGTAACCGTGCATTTCACGGCTTTATGGCCATAACGAATAACGGCTTCACATTTTAAAGCTCGTTTCGGTGCTCGCCCGCTCAACCAATTTACTTTTTTGGCAATTAGTCCCGGCTGATATAAAATATCCTGGTTCCATTCTTTAACCACATAAAGTATATTTTTCTTATAATCAAATTTAGCCACATAATACGGCCCGGTTCCGCCGACGAGTCCGCGGCGTTGGCCGATTGTGTATAGTGGCAGCCCTTGATGCTCGCCAATCTTTTCACCAGTTTCTAATATTTTAATATCTCCCGGTTTTAAATCTAAGTACTTTTTTAAAAAATTATTATGATCACCCGATAAAAAACAAATGTCCTGGCTTTCCGCTTTGCCCGCGACAATCAATTTATATTTTGCCGCTAATTTTCTGACGTTGGGTTTAATATAGCCCCCGAGTGGAAATAATAAATGCTTTAATTCCTCCTGGCCAAAAGTGTAAAGGAAATAAGTTTGATCTTTGTTTTTATCTTTTGCTTTGAATAATTGATAATCACGGCCAACTTTTTTTATAGATAAATAATGGCCAGTCGCGACATAATCATAGCCTAAAGCCCGAGCATGTTTAAGCAGCAATCCAATTTTTATTTTGCGATTGCAGACGACACAAGGATTCGGAGTTCGTCCGGCATCGTATTCACTTAAAAAATTATCTACAACGGCTTTTTTAAATGGTTCAGAAAAGTTAAAGGTATACAAAGGAATGCCAATTTTCGCCGCTACCGCTCTGGCGTCAAGCAGGGATTCCAAAGAACAGCAGCGATTTTCGGCTTTGGCTCCAGCCGATTCGTCTTTCCAGAAATGCAAAAAAACACCAGAGACATCATAGCCCTGATTTTTTAATAATTGGGCGGCGACACTAGAATCAACTCCTCCCGACATAGCGACTAATACTTTTCCTTTATTTTTCATTTAATTCTTTAAATACTTGTAAATATTCACGAGCAGTTTTTTCCCAAGTAAAAAACTTAGCTCTCTCTAATCCGCGAGAAATTAATAAATTTCGCAATTTTTCATCAAGCAAAACCATTTCGAGCGCTTGTTTAATTTCCGCAGGCATAAACGGATTTACTATCAAAGCCGCCTCGCCGACGACTTCCGGCAAACTGGAAACATTCGCACAGACAACCGGTAAACCATAAGTCATAGCTTCGAGCGGCGGAAAGCCAAAACCTTCGTAAAAGGAGGGGTAAGCGAAAATACTCGCTTTAGTAAATAAAATATTTCGCTCATTTTGACTAATATAACCTAAAAAAATAATATCCTGCTTGAACGGAGATAAATTCCATTCCTGATATATTTTTTTATACTTCCAGCCTTTTGCGCCGGCTAAAACCAATTTTAAATCACTGAAACTTTGATTATCCTGACGTAATTGATTATAGGCCTGAATTAAACCAATAATATTTTTTCTCGGTTCAATTGTACCTAAGTATAAAATAATACGCCCGTTTAGATTATTTTTTTGCAAAAAATCAGCCGCTTCAATATTATTAATTTCTTTTTTAGCGGTATCGTTACCAGAATAAATTACTTGAACTTTTTCAGCCGGAACTCCGATAAGTTCGACAATATCATGTTTAGTATTTTCAGATACGGCAATAATTTTATCCGCATCGCGTAAAATTTTATTGACCTTAAGGGCGCGGTGCCAAAAATTTTTCCGTTTACTAAAAAATTCCGGATAACGCAAAAAAGATAGATCATGGACAGTGATTATTCTTTTTGTTTTTTTACTTAAGCAAGAAAAATTAAAGTGTGGTGACCAAAAAATATCAACTCCGCCCAAAATTTTATCGATTTTCGGATAACAAAATATTTTTTGATAGAGATAATTAAAAAATTTATTAGGGATGTGTGTGCCAATGACTTGAGCATTATTTCGATTCCATTGTGCGAGCCGTTTATCTAGATTATGCCAAGAATTATAAAAAAATTTATACTCATTTTTATTATCAATCCCTAAAATAGCCGATAATAAATTAGCGGTGTATCCGGAAACACCGCTATAATATTCATCCATTAATACTCTAATGTCTACGCCTATTTTCATAACTATACTTTGTGGGCTGCAATAAAGTCCGTAATTTGCTTTTTAAAATTAACAATCGAAAATTGTTCGGCATGGGCGCGAATTCCCTGAGAGTCAAAAGATAAGGTTTGGAACTTTTTAATCGCGGCGACGAGTGAATCTGCTGTCTCTTCGTCAAAAAATAAACCGGTCTCGCCCTCAATCACTGTTTCCGTAGCTCCTCCTTTGCGATAAGCGATAACCGGACGACCGGCGGCCATGGATTCAATCACAGTAATACCAAAGTCTTCTTCCTGCGGATTAATGAAGGCCTGGGCGTTTTCGAATAATTTAGTTTTATCCTCCTCGCTTACCCGCCCTAAAAATTCTATATTCTCAGCTGCACCGGCAATTTTCTTTAATCTTTCCAAATCAACGCCGCTGCCGAATATTTTTAATTTATAGTCCGCGCCCAAAGTTTTAAACGCTTCAATGACGATATCAATGCGTTTATACGGGGCTAAGCGACAGCCAGCCAAGAAATACTTCTCTTCTGGTTTCTGAGTACTTAAATCACGCACGGAAAAATTCTGTGTTTCAACGGGCGGATAAATAATGGTTGATTCTCGGCGATAATATTTAGTAATTCTATTTTGAACAGTTTTTGAGTTAGCAATAAAGACATCTACGCGATCGGCCGCCAATCTATCCCAAAGACGGATTCGATTTAAAACCATAGAAATGATTTTTTTAAACCATTTATTATATTTTAACTCGTTAATATATTGGTGAGTATCACTCCAAAGATAACGGGTTGGTGTGTGGCAATAGCAAATATGCAAGCACTCTGGTTTAGTAATTACACCCTTAGCAAAAGAACTGGTATCAGAAATTACTAAATCGTAGGCGGATAAATCAAAAAATTCCACGGCAATCGGCATGAAAAAAAGATACCACTGATAATGCTTAACGCCACCAGGTAATTTTTGAATAACTGATGTTTCAATACGCCGTCCGGAAAAATATTTAGAAACGTGTTTCTGCTCGTAAAGCAAAGTATAAATGGGCGCCTCTGGAAACATGTCAGAAAATACTTTTAAAACTTTTTCCGCACCTCCGTCTTGCGCCAAATGATCGTGAATTAAAGCAACTTTCATGGTTGTTTATTCTGCTTGGCGATGTTTAAAAACCGCCAAAGGAGTTTTAAATAAAATAGAAATATCAAATAGCATTGACCAATTCTCAATATAATAAATATCAAGTTTAGCCTCTTCTTCAAACAGCAAATCGCTGCGTCCGGAAACCTGGGCTAAACCGGTAATACCAGGTTTAATAGTTAATGTTTTACGATGATAATTTTCGTATTTAGCGACCTCTTCCGGCAAATGGGGACGTGGACCAACTAAACTCATACGGCCGATAAAAACTAAAAATAACTCAGGTAATTCATCTATAGACCAGCGGCGAATGAGACGGCCAACACGAGTTACGCGCGGATCATCCTTAATCTTTACTAGCGGTCCCTCTGTTCGCAAATTTCGATCAGCAAGTTCATTGTAGCGCATGCTGTCAGAGTTAGGAATCATAGAACGAAATTTAAAATATCGAAAATTTACACCACCTTCACCCACGCGATAAACTGGCGCCCCATCATCACGGCGCGAAAAGAAAACTGGTCCCCGTGAATCAAGTACAATCGCCAGCATTGTTAAGAGAATAATTGGTGAAAAAATTAAAATTAAAATACCAGAACCGAGAATATCAAAAATTCGTTTAAAGACGCGTCCCCAGCCTTCAAGGGTCGTACGTTTAACTTCAACTACCGGAATACCGATAATTTCCGCTACTTCCGTACGCAAAACCTTAACTTCTAATAAGTCGGCGACATATTTAAAAGTGATATGGTTTTCGTTAGTAAAATCATAAAGACGCAAGGTTTCGGCTTTAGTTAAATTCGGATCACTTTGGATAATTTCATCTACTTCGCGGCCCTGAATAAACTCCGCTAATTCCTGGGCAGTTTCTAATGAAAAATCTCTGATTCTTTTAACCACCTCAAAGCCAGCTTTTTTGTTGCTAGAAAATTCAGCAATTAAATTATCGGTAGTTTTTGAATTACCGACTAAAATAACTTTATGAACACCAATGCCAAATTTATAAAGCCTTCTTTGGAGCCAACGAATAAATGAATGAGCAATACTTAAGTAAAAGAAAGCAAAAACTGAACCAATTAAAACAATAAAACGTGAATCAAATAATTCACGTTGAAAAAATATAATAATGGCGATAATTGCTAATCCGGCGGCACAAGCAAAAAAAATCTTGTTAATTTCGATTGCCAATTTACGAGCGCTT
>Ga0224524_1000795_pt1 | contig 10750 bp, 12 predicted proteins | sample CFST75metaG_FD_179895 | JGI IMG/M metagenome (GOLD analysis project Ga0224524, IMG submission 179895) | Peat soil microbial communities from Stordalen Mire, Sweden - C.F.S.T75 | ecosystem: Environmental > Terrestrial > Soil > Wetlands > Peat | place: Sweden: Norrbotten County, Stordalen Mire... | reverse complement strand
AACCAGAGGATGGCTTAAATAATTTTGATGAACAATTGGAAGGAGCCACTAAGGCATTGCCCCGATATCAAGAAATTGAGAAAGAGATGAGGGCAGCGAGTAAGGATGAATTGCCGTATGAGCTTTTTAAAACCTTAAAAGCGGATTCCGATAAAATAGAAAATAGTGAATCAATACCCAAAGATGGTGTCTTAATTAAGTCTATGAAAGAAGGGCATTTGGAATGCGCCGGCCGAACCTTAATTGCTTCAACCTTTTTGCAGGAACATGAAATTAATCATAACGTCGTTTCGGCGCCTGGACACGCCTTTTTGATAATTGAAAAATCTTCAGATACTTTTGCTTATTTTGACGCCAATAATAATCTTTTTTTCACTTTTCCCCGAACTGCTCTGGTGGGCTATAAAGGCCTGGATGAAAGTGCACAGTGCCATTTAAAAGAATATATTCCCAGAAAGACAGATTTTTACGACGGGTTGAGTACTATTTTTCCTGACTTTGTGACAATGCCGGCAAGAGAGGGCGTTGGCAGGCAATATTTGGGCAACGTAGCCGCCGCGCTTAATGGTAATAAAGAATTTGCTGAGGGCTACATCGCAGCAGATAAAGAGGCCTGCGGCGCCGTGCATCAAATAGAGGAAGAGAATTACGGTCGCAATAGAATATTGGAAAAATATTATTCTCGCGTTGAGGATTTAATCGAAAAGCATAGAATGCAGATGGATGATGACCGAAAAGTAATTACAGAAATTATTAAGTCGTATCCTAAACATGACGAGTTTGTGTCTTTTTTTGCCGAAGCGTTAGAAGGGAATATCGGCGCCAGAATACCCTATATAAATAATGCGTCCAAGGAACAAAAAATAGCATTCGCGGAAGAGGCCTGGGAATATTTTAAAAATAATAATTATGAAAAAGATAATACTTAAGGGAAATTATAAAAAAATTGGCTTTCAACTAGGACAGATATATCGCCGGAACGGCAAGTCTTTTGCTGATGTGAAAATTAATAAAGACTTATATGCCAAGCAATTAGTGTACTACAAAAAATACTATCCCGAATTACTGGAAGAATTAAGAGGAATAGCTGATGGCGGCAATTATGACGGCGATAAAGTTATATATGATAATCTTATCGGAGAAATTAATTGGTACAAGAATAAAATCAAAAAAACTAGCTGTACTGTCTTTGGAGTAAAGAATAATTTTGGGACTTTTGTCGGCCGGAATTATGATTGGTATCCGGAAGCAAAGGCGGCAATGTATAAATATGATAATCCTGAATCATACAGCTATGTTGCTATAACTGACTCTGGTTATTTTCCGGGAGCAAAAAAAGAAAACGTATTTTATTATCCAGATGATGCGATTAATGAAAAAGGCTTATATATTGGAATTACCTTTGCTGACGGGCCAGACACTTCTTTTGGTTTATCATCGTCCCATATTCGAAAATTAATTATTGAAAAATGCCAAAGCGTGGCGGAGGCTTTGGCGATGTTTAAAAAAATACCAGTATCGTGTCCGAAAAACTTTTTTATTGCGGATAAAACTGGGGAGATGGCCGTCGCTGAGCATGCTAGCGGAAAAAATTACAAAATAATCAAACCGGAAAACGGAATTTTAATTAAAGCTAATCATTATTTAGATCCCGCCTTAGTAAAGATTGATATGATGCTGCGCACTCATCCCACTACCAGCACGTTTGTCCGCTACTATGAATTGTTAAGAGATATTAATTTGATTAACCCCGAAAAAATAAAACAGGACGATATCACTAAATTAATTTTAAATAAAAATTCTTATATTAGGCAGAATTCATTCAAGGATAAGACAATTTGGTCTTTGTCTTTAGACATGAAGAAAGGCCGATATTATCTCTATTATCGTGGGAATAAAAGAGAAATCGTAATATAATGCTAATATGTGTACTTTAGCGGCAAAAAAAATAAACAACGGTTTTTTAATTTTTAAGACTCGTGATTTGAAGCAAAAGGCTAAAACGAAAGTAGTTAAAGAAACCGGTAAGGTTAAAAAATTGCTTATTGTTGACGAAAATGGTCATTGTGAAGGACTAAACGAGTTTGGCATAGGTATTATCGAGGCCACTCTTAAGCCCTATCCGCCGATTAAATATCCCGATTCTTCCCTAATAACTAGACGTCTTTTGAATAAAAAGAGTATTGAGGAAGCTTTGGAAGTTATTAAGAAAAGCCGTTGCTCGTTTAATAGCATACTCTCCGATGGTCAGACGGCTTTTATTGTGGAAAAAACCCCTAATAATTTTGCTATTACCAGACTTAGGGATAGCGGGGTTATTGCTAACTTAAGTCTTAAATTAAGTAAGAAAAACGGCTCTAAATTAAAAGAGGTGAGATTAGCTTCAAAGACTAGGTTATTAAGGGGGAAGGAGATTGTTAAAAATATTAATAATTTAAATGACATAAAGAAATTTTTGTCTGACAAGAAAGGACATCCGCTTTATAGCATTTGCCGAGGCAAAGAATCGGTATCCGAAACCAGATGTGCTTTCATTTATGATTTGAAGGCAAGAGAAATTTTTTTCTGTCCTACTTCTCCTGATCAGGGATTTTTTGCAAAACATAGTTTATAATATGATAAAAAAAGGAAAGATACTTATAAGCAAGGAATATAGCCACGTTTTGTTTTTAGAGGAATATTGCCATGCACATACGCAGCGCATATATGAAATTCTAGACAAAGAAATAGGCGAGAATATGGGATGGGAAGTAAAAAGCTCCCCAAAGGATTTGGAAAAATATTTAGATAATGAGAGTTTGAAGTTTTGGTCAATATTTTTTGACGATGAATTAGTAGGGTGTATATTTCTTGATTTAACCGTGAAAGAGACAAATGTCTGGTCAAGAAAAATGGCTAATCTCGGATATTTTATTGATAAATCATACCGCGGGAAAGGATATATATCGGCTGTCGTCCCGCGGGTTATAACTTATGCATTTAAAGTTATAAAATTAAAAAGAATAAAGGCCGGACATCTGGAAAATAATATTGCTAGTAAAAAAATAATAAGAAATAACGGATTTAAACTAATAGGCGTTGAAAGAAATTATGCGAAACCGATATCGGCGAACAGATATTTAAATCATTATGTTTATGATTTAATTCCGGGCGACAAAATGGTTATTAAAAGTAAACATAATAAATAAGTTTATTTATGAAAGTAAATAAAGAATTTAATTTTATAGAATTTATTAAAAAGGTCGTTAGCTTTTCGCCCAGACAGGGACAGGGCGAAATTGACACGGCAGATTTTTTGGAAAATTTTTTACGAGAAAGAAATGTCTCTTTTAAGATTCAAAAATTTAAGACGACTATTCCGATTGAAAAACAGGCATCGCTTAAAGTCGATGGAAAGAAAATTAAGTGCCAAAGCATTAGTCTGGTTAGCGGGAAAATCAGCAATAAGAATAATATATTATCCTCTTTTGGAGAGGTTGATGAATACACTAAGTTACCGACAATAACCTATAATCCCTATGCTCAAGAAATAACTCGCGGTGTATTTTTTCAGAATGCACCCGCCATTGCTATTTCTCGCGAGGATGTGGACGCTGTTTTAAAAGCGAAGAATATTCGCGGATTTGTTAAAGTAAATCCGGAAAAGCATACAGCCAGAAATATACTTGTTGGAAATACCAAAAATCCTAGGTATATTTGTTTGGCGCATTATGACAGCCTTTCGGCTGGTGCCTGGGATAATGCCGGTGGAGTGGCGGTGATTATGGGCAATATATTAATCTATCCACAAGCGATAAAAAGTACGCTCTTTGTTTTTGTGGCCAACGAAGAACTTTCCTATGACAAAATACCAGGCTATTGGTGCCGAGGATTTCGCTGTTTTGAAAAAACAAATATGTCTTTGCTAAAGAGAGCAAATAAGATAATAGTAGTTGATGGCGTTGGGATATCGCCTTCTTATTGGATGAGTAAATATGAGCATTTGCAATCAACCATACTATTCAAGAATTTGGATAAGTTTAAATCAAAAATAATTCGTTTGGGAGCAAAAACAGATCAGGTGGCCAAGGAAATTTATCACAATGAATCAGATATTGCTTCTATAATAAAAAAGAAATATATTTTGCAGACTATTAAAGAATTGCATAAAAAAATACCCTAAGTCGGGTATTTTTTGTTAGCGTATTTATTATCTATATTATATTAACTCCAAGTAGCCAGGCTAAATCCATGACTTGAGCTTGGCTGATTGTGATTCCTCTTAAGCTCTCAATTCCAATACTCATCCCTATAATGTTGCTAGTTTGCATTTCGGTTCCAAAATGCAGAGTTTTTGACATTTCCGCTTTCGTCAAATCACAACTGAGAAAATTAATTTTTGACATTTGGGCTGAATAAAAATCCGCTTCATTCAATAAGCAATTATGGAATGTGATGTATTTTAATTTGGAGAAACGAAATTGAGAAAATTTTAGTTGGCAGTTTATAAAAGATATTTCCGCTAGAATACTTTCACTAGCAATGAAGCCGGTCATTCGGCATTTTTCAAAATCAACATTTTTGGCATACAATTCTTTAATTTCAGAATTGGCTAAATCACAATTTTCAAACTTAACATTTATCAGAGACAATTTAGATACCTTGAGCTGGCTTAGATTACAATTTTTTAAGCAGCAATCTTTAAACTCCAAAATATTCAGGGAAGTGTTATTAAAATCAAATTTATTGAGCTCAAGATTTTCGTACTCACCCTCATCAGCCAAAGTAAAATCAAGAACCTTATCCAGGGTTTTGGGCATTTTTGAAAAATAGATATTTTTGATATCGCTAAGCATGGGAAAATTAGCTATGTTTATTAACTTAAATATAGCTAAATTATAGCATTCGACCGGGGTTTATTCTATATCAAACAGTCAGGCCGGTAGTTGACATTGTGGCTAAAAAATGATTAGATGAGCTTAATTATTAGGAGTAGTAACTTAAAAACAAGGGTACCATGAAACTAACAAATGGTGTTTTAGAAAAGTATGTCGGTGGGCAAATGGAGATTCAAAATCGCGGGGAAAGCTACATATTCCGCGGGGAAATTAAAACTATTGCTATCGATGCGACCGAACAGGAATTGGTAGTTAAATTTAATTGGCTGGCAAAGGGCGATGGATTTCCTCCAATACCAAATAAGTGGGTAAATCAAGGGCGGTTGGACTATGCTGCCGGCGTTGAGCTTTTTTCATCTTGCTCCGATATCGGAAACGACCGACTTTGCTTCGGTTCGCAAATTATCGGGGAATTAGTCGTTCTTTATCCTCCGGGCGGGTCTGTTCTTGATCCTGCTAAAGTAGAAGGATTAATTTTAACCTAATATTTTTACCAAAAAAAGCACCAAGATGAGCCTTAAGTGCAGAGTAGAGGAAAAGGAAAGATTTTTTCAGCAGAAAAAATATTTTGTCTATCTTTCCGAAACTGCCTCTTTGGTCGATCCTTGCGTCCGGGAAAATATTTTACAGTCTTTCCCGTCGCAGACAGATATAAGAACTTTATTGCAAGGAAGATACCGATTTGGCAAAGCTCAGCTTCGCCCCGCACTTGTCAGAATGGCCTATGAATTAGTCGGTGGCCAAAATTGGCAAGAGATAGTTCTGGCCTGTGCGTCAGTTGAATTGCGGGATACGGCTTACTATTGTTATGATGAGGTCGCAGATTTAAAAGGGAATCCTAAGTTATTCCTTTTGGCCAATGCTTTCATAACACTATCAAATCAGGCAATAGACGGACTTCGAAACCAACGAGTGTTATCGGAACTTTTTAAGCTAGATGAAAATAATATTAGCGGCGGATTCGTTGAATTTAAAAATGTAAACGACGAAAAATATTATTTAAAAAAAGCAGTTGGCTTTAATTTTTGGGAAAGTGCTTTCCGAATCGGAGCTATCTTGGCTGGGGTCAAAGATGATTCCATCAACACACTCGGCGAGATTGGCAAAAATATAGGCATGGCTTATATTATTGCCAACGACACCTGGGACTTTGGTAAAAATTTGGAAGATTTTTCTGCCGGAAAATTTACTTTACCGATAATTTGGGCCAAAAAAAATGTGAAAGGTAATGACAAAATTATTTTGGAGGAGTTATTCGGAAAGGAAATCAATGAGCAGGAGAAGAACGTGATTCGAAGAATTATGGTGGCAATTGGTGCAATCGCTTATGGCAAAAAAGTCGCTCAAGATTATTGTCAGAAAGCGATAACCTTATTAGATACTTTTCCTTCATCCGAGACTAAAAAAATTATTGAATTTTCCCTGACTATGACCCAGAAGAATAAGTATTATTCTTTTTTGGAAACATTCTGAAAAAGACTAAATTACTTGTAAAAGCAGACTTAAAAGGTTTGCTTTTTTATTTAAATCAATGATTATATGGTATAATTAGATATATAAAATTAGTAGGTATGATATTTAAGATAGATTAATTATGAAACAAGCAAAAGATTTTTATTGCGATTTTGTTTTAAATAGCAAGATTGCGGTTGAGGTAATTAAAGAAACGGAGAATGTCCTTGCTTATTATCACACTAAGCCTAATTGGACGATTCATATCGTAATTATTCCAAAAAAACATATAACAAGGCTTATTGAACTTGAGGACATGAATATAATTCAGGAAATTTTTACTGTGGCTAAGGAAATTATTAAAGAGAAGAAACTGGCAGAAAGTAATTATAAGATTATTACTAATGGCGGTAGCTTTCAAGAATCACAACATCTTCATTTTCATCTTGTTTCCGGAGAAGCGAGAAAGTCGTTTAATGAGTAAAATATTTATATGTTAAATCCAATTAAAAACAATTTAATTATTGAACTTCATGTGCCCGACTTAAATCTGGCTAAGGATTTTTATTCTAAGCTTGGTTTTGAAATTAGCCTTGATGATAAATTAAATGATAAGAATCTCGGCTACTTAACCATGACTCGGGAAGATGAATTGGGAAATACAATGTTAAATTTTTATGGCGGGGATGAGAGGGTTTATGGCCAGTCCTTTTTTAAGCAATTTCCTCCGGACACAAAAAGAGGATATGCTGTTAGCATAACCATAACCACTAAAGATATAGAGCAAATTTATAAATTGGCCGTTAAGAGTTTAAAAGAAAATATAGTTCGCGATTTAAAGGAGATAGAAGACCATGGGCATAAATGGAAAGATTTTCGCCTGGTTGATCCTTTTGGTTATTATTTAAGATTTACCGAGCTTGTTGATTGGGGACAAAAATTTTAATATATATATGTAAATACTCGTAAAAATGATATAATATAGCCATAAGTTACTAAATTATAATTTATATGAATTTAGACAAAATATCATTAGATAATGGCGTACTTGACAAAAAAGACGCTAGTGAGCCTAATAAATTAGATAAAATGCTCTGGTTTTTCCATAATACGCAGGCGGCCGGCAGTTTCGACGTGATACGCAAAGCCTTTAAAGAGCTTGGTTTTTCTGAAGATGATAAGGATTTAGCGAATTTTGAAAATGAAATGAAAGAGAAAATCAGCCAAACCAGTTCATATCCTGATAAATATGGCGAGAGTATGCTTGATGAAGAGAGTAAGGATTATGTAAGTAGAAATTTAAGCGAATTTATTGAGAGAGTAAAATCGTCAAGAGATGAACACCCTGAAAAGGCAAACGCTAATGTATTAGAAAAATTGGGAAATAGTACTAATAAAATTAGCGCGCGAGAGCTGTCCGCTCTTGATGCCGGGAGTGGCAAAGAGAATGGAGATTTCGCTAGTACTATTTATATCTTAACCAAGATTAATAATGAGGACGGCTTTTTTACAAAACAATCGTTAATTGATACTCTCGTCGATAAAGATCAAAGTCCGGAAACAATGGCGCGGGTAGAGAAAACGGTTTCTAATTTTATTGATAAGGGCTATTTAAAGAAAAATGAAGATGGCAATCTCTTTGCCGACTTTGATTTGATTGGATAACTAAAATAAATTTATATTAAAATAAGGTTAACACCTTATTTTTTTTAAGTTCGCTATGATTTTTGACATTTTTAAAATAAACAGCTGCCAATACCAAAGCACAAATTCCTAAAGCCATTAGAATTAAGTGCATGCTTAATAAATCTATGGCGATGCCCAAGATAACCGGTCCAGCAATTTCCGAAACCTGCAATACGCCCTGAAAGGCGCCGCTAATACTGCCGATATTTTCCCTAGGAACTTGAAAAGTAATTTCTCGATCAACGGCTAGAGATAGTAATTGCAAGCAAACGCCGATTAAAAACACAAGCGCTAATTGTGCGGGAAAGGTGGCCATAAATGAAAGAAAAAATAACAAGATTGCCGTCAAGCCGCTTGACCAAAAAATTGTGCGTTTATATTTATCAACAACAGCCCCGAGCAGGGAACTTAAAAGAGATGGCAGAGTGGCAAAACTGGTAAGTAGCATAACTTTCCATAAGCCCTCATTTTGCGTGTAAGCATAAATTGGAATAAAAAATTCTCCGACGGTTGTTATGATGCCGACAAAAAATAGTAAGATGGCTAAACTTCTAACACTCTTTTTCCAGGAAATTATTGTTTTAAAAAAACTGCCATAAGAACCTAATATTGAAAATGAAACATTTTTTTCGGAAACTAAATTATTGTTTTCATTACTATTTTTTCTATTTTTTTCATTCGGTAATTTGCGGACGAATAGTATCGCTACAAGCGATGTTGGTATGATGGCTAAGAATAGATAATGAATAGGTATATATTTAACTAGCAGCACACTGATAAAAACAGCCACGAGCCACCAGAAATTAGCTATAGAATCTATATAGCCAAAAGAGGTCGCAAGCGTGCTGTTTTTTGCATAGTTTCGTATATAGGTAGATCGTCCGACACTATCAAGTGCGTAGGCGACACCATTAATTATGCGCGCACAAATAACAAAGGCGACGACGCCTAAAGCACCGGCTGTAAAATAACTGATACTTATTAAGGGGTATAGTAAAAGAGCAGCCAGCAGAAGTTTTTTGCTGGCTACGTTATCAGCCAACCAGGACACAATCGGTAAGGAAAGCAAAAAAACTAAGCTATATATAGAACGCAATAAACCCGTCTCGGCGTAGGTATGAGCAAACGAAAAAAGAAATACGGGTAAAAATGCTTCCGTAAAACCCCAGCCGAACCAGCGGATAGAGGTTGCTAGAGAAATAAGGCGCACCCCTTTTTCTATATCAGGATAAAAAATTTGAAATATTTTCTTCATTTTTAATTATTGGTCTTTTATTACTAATATTATACCATATTTGCCATAAATAAGTTGATTAAGTTGACAAAATCTTAATTTTAATGTACAATAAGCAGTTAAAATTATGTTCATTTAAAACTATGTAAAATCTGTAAAACCCATATAAAAATGAGAAAAATACTGGGAAAAATGGGCACTTGTTTGGTCGCCCTGATATTTATGTTAATGTTTTTCGAAATTAACTATATCTCTTTGGTTGAAATCGTCGGCGTTAAATGTCCACAGAGCGATATTGATTTCGTGGAGTATTATCTGCCTTCAGGAGAGAGAGTCAAAATAGGGGAGCTAGAATATAAATATTTAGCGGTTCCATTCGTTTTGTCAGTTGCACCGGCCGATAACTTTATGCGCGACGTTTTTCCGGATGGCAAGTATAGACAAAGGTATCTGCCGGATAAGCATCGGCTTGTTATTAAACTCAAAAAAGTCGATGAGTTTAAAAAAGAACAGCTAAGTGTTATTCCTCTCGTCGCTATCGGTAACAGGAAGGACTATTTCGGCTCGATGAATTATGTGAGCGACTGTGTTGATAAAATAATTCAGAGTAAGCCATTACCGTCCAACGCACAGACAATTTATGCCCAACGAGAAGGCAAGGCGCGATTACGTCCTTTACTTTCGTACCTTACTTACGATTTAGCCGGTGGAGAAAATGTTAGTGTCGCTGAAAAAATTGCCGCTATTTCCGAAACGACTAATTTGCATCTCTATAGCCATAATTATTTAATTGATGGCAAGAATTTGGAGATTCAAAATAAGAGAACGTTGACGCTACTGAGTGGCGGACAATTTTTTTCTGATCTAACGACCAGATTAATTTGCGAGCTAGAAATTCCGGAAACGAGCAAACTTATAATTCTTGAGCGCTTGGCTAGAGAAATTGATTTAACCTATTTGGGACAAATTGCTGATGTTGATTTAAACATTAGTAATTATCCGCAAGAGGTATCTGAGTATTTGGCCGCCTACGAAAATCGTTCAAGCCTAATGTCTGGACCAATGTATGGTTTTTCTTTCTGGCTCGGCTACGTGGCTGCGGGTAATATGGATTTGGCTGAACATGCCTATGCAACCGGCAAAGAACTTGGCTTGACCTTGCAAATAATCAACGATATCGCTGATTTTTCAACCAAGAAAAGCGATGCCTTCTGCGATTGGCGTTTAGGCAAAATGACCGCGCCTTTGTATTATCTGAAAAAATATCGGGCAAAAATAACTTCGGAAAATATTACCGAAGAAAATATTGGCCGAGAGTTGGTTGCTAGCGGTGCATATCGTTCAAGTTTAGAACTTGTTCAATCAGCTCAAGACAAAACAAAGACATTGCTCGCCGGATTAACTGGCGACAAAAGTCATTTGATAAATTGTGTTCTGGCTATCGGGAAAGATAACAAATATTTCCGTCAGTTGGCGAGAGCATAAGGTGTTAAAAAAATAA
>Ga0224524_1000791_pt1 | contig 10769 bp, 13 predicted proteins | sample CFST75metaG_FD_179895 | JGI IMG/M metagenome (GOLD analysis project Ga0224524, IMG submission 179895) | Peat soil microbial communities from Stordalen Mire, Sweden - C.F.S.T75 | ecosystem: Environmental > Terrestrial > Soil > Wetlands > Peat | place: Sweden: Norrbotten County, Stordalen Mire... | reverse complement strand
TCATCAAACTATCTTCCCGGAATTGGAGGTTTGGATATTTTTAAAGCTGTTAAAGATGAAAAAGGAAAGTGGAAAGTGGAAAACATGAAAGCTCCAATCAACTCACCGGGCGACGATTTTGGCATTTCGTTCATCAAAGGCGACGTTGAAAAAGGCTTGTTTTCATCGAACCGGAAAGGCTCCAGAAGCGACGATATTTATTCGTTTTACTTGCCTCCAAAAGTTTTCAATGCTTTAGGCGAAGTTGCAAACAAGGAAACCGACCAGAAAATTGACGGTGCAATGATCCGGATTATCGGAACCGACGGAACCAACCTGAAAATGCGGGCCGATGGCGGTCGTTTTCAGGTGAAATTAAAACCGGAAACCGAATATGTTTTTGCAGCTTTTAAAGATGGTTACCTAAACGACAAAGTCAGAGCCTCGACCATTGGACTCAACGACAGCAAGGACTTTCGGTTTCAGTTTAAACTGTCGCCAACCGATCAGCCCATCAAAGTTAACAACATTAATTATGCCTTTGGAAGTTACGAAATCACCGAAGAATCGAAGGCTGCACTTGATACAATAGTTCAGCTACTTAACCTAAACCCGACCATTACGATTGAACTGATGGCTCACACCGACTATGTTGGCAGCGACAAATTCAACTCCGAACTGTCGCAAAAACGAGCTCAATCAGTAGTCGATTACCTGATTTCGAAAGGTATTAATTCCGGACGACTGGTTGCCAAAGGATATGGAAAAACCTGGCCAAAGAAAGTTACCAAGGCCCTGGCCAAACAATATGATTTCCTGAAACGAAACGATGAGCTGACCGAAGAATTTATACTGAAGCTAACCCCCGAACAGCAGGAAATTGCCAAGATGCTTGACCGGCGAACGGAATTCAGGGTACTTTCGAATAACTTCCACGAATAAAACCTTTGTCGCTAACGACTAACGATTATCCACCTTCTCGGGGTACAAATCGTGGTTCATCATGCGGTATTCGGCCATCTGCAAATATTTGGTGCCGGGCTTTCCGTAGTTGCAATAGGGATCGATGCTGAGACCGCCACGTGGCAGAAATTTTCCCCAGACTTCGATGTACTTGGGTTCCATCAAAGCAATCAGGTCTTTCATGATGATGTTCATACAATCCTCATGAAACGCCCCGTGGTTGCGGAAACTGAATAAATAGAGTTTCAAACTTTTACTTTCAACCAGTTTCTGATCTGGAATGTAGCTCAGGTAAATGGTCGCAAAGTCGGGCTGACCAGTAATGGGGCACAAACTGGTAAATTCAGGACAATTGAATTTTACCATCGTATCGTTTTCAGGATGCTTGTTGTCAAAACATTCCAGCATTTCTGAAGAATATTCAAACAAATATTTGCTTTCGTTTCCGAGATTTTTTAAGGTATCCATTCTGATTGAAATTATATTTTTTACCACAGAGATCACAGAGGAAACACAGAGTTTTGTCTATAATCTAATATCTGTTATCTAACGCTTTCTTTTCCAAATACGCATCCAGACCATTCCGGCGTAACTTGCACGAAGGACAATGTCCGCATCCGTCACCTTTGATTCCATTGTAGCAGGTAACAGTTTGCGTGCGGACCAACTCAAAAACGCCCAGTTCATCAGCCAATGCCCATATTTCCTGCTTCGATTTCCACATCAATGGCGTGTGAATCGTAAACGGATAGTCCATCGACAAGTTCAATGTCAGATTGAGCGAACGGACAAATTCGTCGCGGCAATCGGGATAACCGCTGTAATCGGCCTGTCCAACTCCTGTTACCAGATTCGGAATGTCTTTCCCTTTGGCGAAGATGGCAGCAAAAGTCAGAAATAACATGTTTCGACCTTCAACCAGCGTATTTGGCGGACGATTTTCGGGTTTATTCTCTTCCACATCCATTGCCTGATCGGTCAGCGAATTGTGGGTAATTTGTTTCAGCAGATCGAGGTTCAGCAAAGTGAAACGAACACCCGCTTTTTCGGCAATAGCACGCGCTGCTTCCTGCTCAATGCGATGGCGTTGGCCGTAATCGAAACAGAGCGTTTCCACTTCATCAAACTTCTTCAAGGCCCAGAAAAGACAGGTCGTTGAGTCTTGTCCTCCTGAAAATACAACTAATGCTTTGCTCATTAAATTCTTCTCCTAAATTATGTGTTACAAAAGCGATGCTTATCGTTTTAAATTTCTTGCGCATCGCTTTGTGATTTGATGCGCATCCGATTTAAATCCGATGCGCATCCGTTTCTAATCGGATAAGCATCCGTTTCCAGTTCGATGCGCATCCGTTTTTGAATGCCTGAAAAACAAAATTTCCGGATAGTAACCAATATGGTTCACCCATAACCATTCGCTTAAATCTCTTTTATCCTGAAAAGGTTGTACGACAAGTTCGTATCGAAGGTATCAGTCCCTTCAGCACGTTTCACAAATCGAACCACCCAAATGGTGACTGGCAGAATCAGAATTTCGTACACGGTTTTCAACATGGCTTGGGTTAAAATCATGGTAATCAAAACTCCCAACGGAAAAACTCTGGCAAATGCAATTGATATAAAAATCATAGAATCAGCGCTTTCACCAGCCACAGTTGACAGAATTGCCCTTCCGGAGAACCCTTTTCCTTTGGTCAGGACTTTCATCCGGCTCATCACAAAGGCATTGAGGAACGATCCAATTAAATAAGCGCAAAGACTGGCCATAACAATTCGCGGAGTATTCCCCAAAACGGTCGAAAATGCTTCCTGATTTTGCCAGAAAGGCGCTCCGGGAATCACAATTCCAACGGTGAAAAACAACACAGCCAACACATTTACAGCAAAACCCGTCCAGATAATCAGACGCGCTTTGCCAAATCCCCATACTTCGGTAATTACATCGTTCAGGATGTAGGCAATTGGAAAAATCAGCACTCCGGCAGGTGCAGCCCAGGGACCGATCATTAAAATTTTGGTGGCAAGGATGTTTGAAATCAACAAACAGGTGGCAAATAAAATGCCCGCAAGCATAAACAATACAGATACTTCTCTCTTCATTTTCTTGTTTTTTACGTGGTTACCAAGTACACGGCTTTCACAAAAAGCTCGGCGCAAAAATACAATTTTATTCCTGAATCCAGAAACAGACTAACTCAATGGACCTCAAATATTTCAAAAATAATTAGGTTAATATAATTCAAAAGCATAACTTTGAATCAATGGTTTTCTATTCAGGGAAAAATGCAAATTTTTAAGACCTCCAGAGCTATGAGCGACGATAAAATTGTTGTTTATGAAACATTTGCAGATCCGATCAATGCAAACATTGTAAAAGGGTTGCTCAATTCTTTCGGAATTGAATGCTTTCTTTCAGACGAAAATATGGTGACATTAAATCTGATGTACAGTCAGGCTGTTGGAGGTGTAAAACTAAATGTTTTCGAGAAAGATGTCCAGCAAATCAACGCTATTTTTCAATCGCAAAACATTCAGGATGATCCAGAAATAGCCTCACCAAAAGCAGGTGACAAAGTTTTTTGTCCGGAATGCAATTCAGAAAATGTCAGTTACGGAGGTTCTGTCAATAGAAAATTTGGGTATTGGCATTTATTCATTTCGTTACTATTGATGATTTATCCTTTCAGCATGAGAAAAGCTTATCATTGTTTCAACTGCAATCACGAATTCAAAAAAGCATAACAACTTAAAACATATTATCATGAACCCATTCGAAACCTCCAATCAAACCATCCTTCAGTTACTTGAAGCTTGGGAACCGCGGTTACTGGCACTTCCGGTAGAAATTATCACCGAGCGAAAGAACAGTCAAAACCGCAGTATCCGGCAAATTCTTGGACATTTGATCGACTCAGCCTCGAACAATACGCACCGGATCGTTCACTTGCAATACCGCGAAAGCCCGATGTCATTCCCAAATTACGCAACCAATGGCAACAACGACCGGTGGATCGCTATTCAGGATTACCAACACGAAAGCTGGAACAACCTAGTGCAACTATGGAAATATGCTAACCTGCATTTGGTTCATGTCGTCCGCAATGTTGATCAAACGAAACTCGAAAACCAATGGCAAAGCAGCGACACTGAACTAATTTCGTTGCGCGAAAACATTGACGGTTATTTACCGCATTTTGAATTGCACCTTAGCGAAATTGAAGCGTTGATCAACTTTTAACATTGCATTCTTTTTTGTTTCCAGAAACGTATCTTTGCCCTTGAACAAAAAACAATATACATGGCTATTTCTGCTTTCGGTGACATGAAACCCTTTTCGAAATTGATGTTTGCCCTATTTGTAATGGTGGCTTCGGTTTTGGTATTTGTTGTGGTCGCGATGATCCTTGCTATTCCATTTTTTGGGACTGAAAACATGATCAATAGTGTTTCAGCATCGGGAAGTACTGCCGAAAGCATCAATTTTCTGAAATATTTTCAAGTCATTCAGTCCATTGGTTTGTTTGTCGTTCCTCCGTTTATTCTGGCCCGGTTATATCATGGGAACATCAGCGAATACCTGCAATTTAATCGTTCAACGCGCTGGCAAACCTTTCTGCTGGCGACTCTTGCCTTAATTCTGGCTATTCCACTTATTAATTTTCTGGGTGCAATAAACAGCCAGATGAAGTTTCCTGAAGCGCTTGCCGGCATCGAACAATGGATGCGATCGATGGAAGATTTAGCTGATGCAATGGTCGAAAAATTTATGAAAGTCGAAACTATTTCGGGTCTGCTGTTTAATATTTTCATGGTTGCCATGCTTCCAGCCTTGGGCGAAGAACTGATGTTTCGAGGAGTCTTCCAGCGTATTTTTTCGGACTGGACCAAAAACTACCATTGGGGCATCTGGATCACTGCATTCTTTTTCAGCGCCATACACATGCAGTTTTATGGCTTTTTGCCGCGGATGGCACTTGGGGCCATGTTTGGGTACCTGCTTGTTTGGACCGGAACAATATGGGTTCCAATTCTGGCACATTTTGCAAACAATGCACTTGGTGTTTTAGAATATTATCTAATCGATAAAAGAGTAATTTCAAAAGAAATTTCGGATTGGGGTGCAGATAGCAGTCAACTTCCGTTGGTGATTTTCAGCACGATAATTACTGCTTTCTTACTTTTTCTGATCTACCGTCGCGAACAGGCAAAAATAAAAATGCCCGTGAATCAACTAGAATCACAGGCATCACGAATTGATTGATCTTTATTAAGAAAAGACAATACTCTGTTGTAAATTTTCAACTTCCATTTTTTTCTGTTCCGAAGCACGGAAAACGTAAACAATTCCGTATTGCGATGCTTTTTCCCGTTTCTCATCGTCCGAAAGCTGAATCATTGAGTTCTCAACCTCATTCCACATCTGCTGAATCAATTGATCCCCTTCCTCGCGTAATTCGGCAACCTTGCCAGATGCACGATTCGTAATATTTTGCAACATCTTCTGGTTCCGGTAAGCGTCTTTAAACTCTTCGTAATGAACCTTAACAAGCGCAATCGATGGGCTGTAAATAGGGCTACCACCCTGAATAACACGTTTTTGTTCCCCTTCGATAATCCGTTCGCCCCAAGTCAGAATATGTGCTTCGAGATTTAATGGCGGCGTTGCTTTTGAATTCATTTTCAGACCATAAAATTCAATTACCTCGGGTTTCATTTCTCCCCGGGCAATTGCAAAGTTTACAACCTGAAGAAAATGCGACAAATACAACTTCGCCTTCCTGAAAATTTCACCATATTCCTTGGACCGATCAAACTGATTTTGCTTTGAGATATTTAGCTGACGAATAGCACCCAAAAAATGTGGATAAAAATTTTGTAGCTTTTCAAGAGTTTGTTGACTAAAAGCCAATTTAGTAATTGATGTTCTCTTACCAATTTCCAGTCCGGCTTCAATGGCACGAAGCCTGGCTACATCTGTATTCGGTAATCTCCTGTAAGGCATAACGTGAATTTAAGGTACACTAATGCGAATATACAAATTAGCCATTCAAAATTCCGATCTTCGCAAAAGAACTAATCAACAGCCATTTGTTCAAAAGACAGGCTAATTGACTGCAGTCCTGAATATTAAAACTTATACTTGAGGAGATATCAACAATTGGTTGGTCATAAACAATTCAGTTTTGACTTAAATAGCGTATGTTTTTGGTTGTCAGCGCACGTGAAATTCAAAATAGAAGAGGGAAAACGACTAATTGGAGCAGTACTCAGCGCAAAATGAAAGGTTTTTCTTTCAACGAAAACTATACTTTTCTGGAATCAAACCGGGAGGAAAAAAATTGAGACGGCTTCAACAAGCCGCCTCAAAGCCATGAAAACAATTAAACAATGTTCAGAAAACAGAAAACTAGAAACAATTATATCGTTAATACCTCGATGTTTTTTTCATCGAGCATTTTATCTACTTTTTTACTGAAGCTATTAATCATATCCTGAATTTCTGCTTCAGTGTCTTTTTCATCATCTTCAGAAAGGCCTTCTTTTAAGAGTTTCTTTAAATTATCATTGGCATCTTTCCGGGCACTTCTTAAACTAACTTTTGCAATTTCGCCTTCTTTATTTACCTGTTTTACCATGTCTTTCCGGCGTTGTTCTGTTGGCGCCGGAACATTAATACGGATAAACTCACCGTTATTATCGGGATTAAAGCCTAAATTCGAATTGATAATCGCTTTCTCAATTGGGTGAATCATTGATTTTTCCCAAGGTTGAACGGCGATTGTCCTTGCGTCTGGAGTACTAATGTTTGATACCTGAATGATTGGAACCATGCTTCCGTAATAACTTACCATAACTGAATCCAACATTCTTGGAGAAGCCTTTCCCGCGCGAATATGAACCAGTTCTTTATCAAGATGGCTAATGGCGTGTTCCATTCTCTCCCTACAAATATCTAAAATCATTTGAACCTCTTCCTGCATTTGAACTAACTCTTTTCGTTTATTAAAAGTGCTGACAACAAATATAGAAAAAATTAACAAAAATTATAATTTAAATTTTTTTTAATCTAATAGCTGCATTAATTTTAGTTATGAACGTATGTACCAATACTTTGGCCATCCAATATTTTTTTCAGATTTCCTTTAATATCCATGTTGAAAACAATAATTGGCAGATTATTTTCTTTGCATAAGGTAGTTGCAGTAAGATCCATCACTTTTAAATCACGATTATACACCTCATCAAACGAAATATCATCAAAACGCGTGGCTTTTGGATCCTTCTCCGGATCAGCCGTGTAAATTCCATCAACCCGAGTACCTTTTAACATAACATCAGCACCGATTTCTATTCCACGCAAAGACGAAGCTGTGTCGGTTGTAAAATAAGGATTCCCCGTACCTGCCGAAAAAATAGCAACTTCGCCTCGTTCTAAAACATCTATTGCATTGTCCTTTGAGAAGAATTCGCCAATTGGTTCCATTCGGATTGCAGTCAAAACGCGCGACTTGCACCCAATGCTCTGAAGCGCTGAATTAAGTGCCAGACTATTGATGACGGTTGCAAGCATCCCCATTTGATCGCCCTTTACCCGGTCGAATCCTTTGTTCGTGCCGCTTAGTCCCCTGAAGATATTTCCTCCTCCGATTACAATACCAATTTGGACACCCTGATCGGCAATTTCTTTAATCTGTTCGGCATAATCAGTCAGCCTTTGCACATCAATTCCATATTGTTGACTGCCCATGAGCGATTCGCCACTCAACTTAAGCAGAATTCGTTTAAATCTGGTCATACTGAAAATTTTCTCCAAAAATAGATTAAAAGTTTGAAATGAAGCATACGAATGGAAAATGAAACAATCCATGAGCGATGCACTTCCTTAAGCATGAGCCACAACTATTCGACCGTCAACCGTCAGACATCTGACACTTACAGAATAAGTTAACTAGAACAAGGTTTCGGCCCATTCGCGTTTAAGTAAGCTGAAAACTTCCAAATCGATATATGAATGGTTATGCCTTTCTCCACATCTTTCAATTCCTTCGAAGCAAAAACCCAGTCTCTTTGGAATGGCTGAGCTCTTTTCATTTCCGACTCCACATCGGATCTGTACCCGATTAATATCCATGTTTCGAAAGGCAAGATTCACCATTTTGCGGACAGCTGCCGTGGCAATTCCTTTTCCTGTCATTTTTTCGATTAGCCAATAGCCAATTTCGATTTTATCGTTGATCCGGTCGGCATCTTTAAAACCAATCAGTCCGGCGAATTCGTGCTTACACCATATTACATATACTTCGTCGCGTTGAGCAAAAGGCTTTTCCAAAATCGATTGGACAAATTTCTCGGTATCGGTAACTTTATGTGTAAAATCAACAAAAGGAAGCCATTTGCGAAGAAATTTGCGATTTTGATCAATCGCGTTGAAAATAGCCTCGGTATGTGAAAGTTTTAAACTTTCCAGAAACTGATAATCATCAATGGTAAGTTTTTCCATGCTATAAAGGTCTGCTTCAAAAATAGATATACATATACTTAGGCAAAATACGATAAAAAATTGAATATTCTGACCCGCTTTTTAAAGGAAAACTTACAAGTTTATATTTAGGAGCCATACTTGTTTCAGTTATCTTTGTTCCCAACCGAATTGGATAGTGTCTGTTCGTTTTGTTTCACATTCAAATCATTGATATTTAATAAACACATCATAATGAAGAAGTTAGCGTTAGTATTCGTTTTTGTCGGTTTGCTCGTAAAATTGTCATGCGGGTCGCAACAGGAAGAAACCAAAATTCAAATCGAAACCGAATTTGGAATTATTAAAATCAAACTATACGATGAAACGCCACTTCACCGTGACAATTTCATCAAACTTGTGAAGGATAGTTTCTATACAGATCTGCTTTTCCACCGGGTCATTCAGGGGTTTATGATTCAGGGAGGCGATCCGGATTCGAAAAATGCCGAACCTGGGAAAAGACTCGGTACCGGAGACCTTGGCTATACAATTCCGGCAGAAATAAATCCCAAATTTTTTCACCGGAAAGGCGTTTTGGCTGCAGCCCGCCAGGGAGATGAGACAAACCCGGAAAAAAGATCATCCGCTTCGCAATTTTATATTCTCCAGGGAAGAGTGTTCCTACCGATTGAGCTGGACATGTTGCAAGCCAAACTTGAGGATTCGCGAAAGATGAAGATGCTACAAATGAAGATGAAAACCATTGATCCTGAGCTAAATCAACTCAAAGCCGAAGGGAAACAGGAGGAGGTAAATGCACGTTATAATTTAATGAAAGCTGAAGTTGAAGAAGAAGCTTCAAAACTGCCTCCAGTGAAATTTACAGACGATCAACGAAAAGCATATACAACGATAGGCGGATATCCACCGCTGGACAATGGCTATACTATTTTTGGTGAGATAACAGAAGGGCTTGAAGTAGTCGATAAAATAGCAGCGCAACCAACTGACCAGTTTAACCGGCCACTGAAAGATGTAAAATTCAAGATTACCTTGATCAAGTGAGTTCCCTTGACCTACTGAAAAATTTCGAAATATCAATACTGAAAAATCGACGCAATTACTTCTGCGAAGCCGCCTTTAGGTATTTTTCAATGGCAGTTTCGAGCAGATTTTCTTTCTGAAGCAATCGTTCAACAAATTCGCGGAAAGCACCTTCCCCTCCTTTTTTCGACAATCTGATATTAGCATAATTATCCATGTACGAGGCTGCATCGGCAGGAATGGCGCTAAACCCAGCGGCTTTTAACAGCATGGCATCATTCAGATCATCGCCAATAAAAGCTACTTCCTGAAGTGAAATGTTCAACTCTTCACAAAGCTTCCCGGCAACATCTAACTTGTTCATGACACCCATAAAAAGTCGGGTGATTTTTAATTTTTCGGCACGACGAGCAACAATCTGCGTATTTTCACCGGTGATGATTCCGAGTGGAATATCGAGCAACCGCAGGAAAACGACTCCAGCGCTGTCGCTGGTATTGAATTTCTTCAGTTCATTTCCTGTTTGGTCGTAATACATTCCACCATCTGTCCAAACTCCGTCGATATCGGTCAATACAAGTTTTATCGTCATTTTTCAAGCATTTCAGGATAAATAATTTCGTCGGCAGGTATTGCTATCAACGCTTTTTTACCAATAATCCGGTCACGTTCGGCCCACTTCATGCCATCGCCCGGACTGAGCAAATGCAGGTCGTCTTCGGTTATTGTTTCTCCTTCGGGAATGTTTCGTATGGAAGCAATCGAACGTTCGAGTTTTATGCGTGTGGCCAGTACTTTTTCGCTGACAAACATTGAATTTTCACCGATGGCATATTCGGTGTTCCGAATATCGCGGACCATACGCCAAATTCCTTCTGGCTCAAGCGATCCGCGATGATCGGTACCTTTCATGTTACGGTCGAGCGTGATGTGCTTTTCGATGATTTCGGCGCCCATTCCAACGGCAACAGCAGGCATCAGAATTCCGATGGAATGGTCGGAATAACCAATGGTGAATTGCGGATAATGCTCTTTCAGAAATTGAATACTTAGCAAATTGATGTTCTGATATTCAGAAGGATACTGAGATAAACAATGAAGAATGCTGACGTTTGAATGGTATTTTGTGATAATTTCAAGGGCATCGTCAAGTTCTTTTTTTCCGGTCATTCCGGTTGATAATATCATCGGAATTTGAGTTTCGGCCATAGCTTCCAGCAGTGGAAGGTTGGTCAGGTCGCGCGAGGCAACTTTTAGCCTGTCGGGAGTAAATAAATTTAACATAGAAAGACATCCTTTGGCACAAAGAGTTTCAACAAAC
>Ga0224524_1000788_pt1 | contig 10812 bp, 14 predicted proteins | sample CFST75metaG_FD_179895 | JGI IMG/M metagenome (GOLD analysis project Ga0224524, IMG submission 179895) | Peat soil microbial communities from Stordalen Mire, Sweden - C.F.S.T75 | ecosystem: Environmental > Terrestrial > Soil > Wetlands > Peat | place: Sweden: Norrbotten County, Stordalen Mire... | reverse complement strand
TACGGAATCCTTGTGAAATAAGGCCATGGAAAAAACCTTTCGCTACAGTCCGCAAAACGTTTGCAGCCGCGAGATGATCATCACTTACGAAGGGGATACCATCACGGGGTTAAGGGTCGTTGGGGGCTGCCCTGGCAATCTCCAAGGGGAAGCGCGTTTGGTCAAAGGACGGAAGATCGAAGAAGTCATCACGCTTCTTGAAGGCATCAAGTGCCCCGGGAGCCGGACTCAAGATACCTCTTGCCCCGATCAGCTCGCCCAAGCCTTGAAAGCAATTCTGGCCTCTGAAGCTAAAGGATAAAATGAAGCCCTCGCGAAACCGAGGGCTTTTCAAGCCTTAAGAAACCTGTTGCCTTCAAACAGTCTGCCAACTTAACTTGTAAAGAAACGGTGATCGTCCTTGCCTTATCCGGCTTGGGTAGTAAAATAGACCCGACGAAAAGTCGGACATCAAGAAGCGCCCTCCTAAAGGACTGCGAAAGAGCGCTAGCAACTCCTCTATAGAGGTAAGTGCTTGCCCTAAGCCGGATGACCCACTTCCGGAACGATGCCAGACAGGATTGCTATTGATGCGGCCTTCCACTCAGTGGGAGGCTCTTTTCGTCGATACCCATCTTTTAAGGAGGCTTGCCCCATGACAAAGCCAAAAGTTCTTTTTACGAGCGAATCCGTTTCCGAAGGCCATCCCGACAAAGTCTGTGATGCCATCGCCGATGCCATCCTCGACGCCTGCCTGGCCAAGGATCCTACCTCCCACGTTGCTTGCGAGGTTTTCGCCACCACCGAGTACATCCTTATCGGAGGTGAAATCACAAGCAAAACCCATGTCGATTACGAAAAGATAGCCCGCAAAGTGTTACGTGACATCGGTTATACAAAACCGGAAATTGGCATTGGTTGCGATACATGTCAGATCGAGGTCAAAGTCAAAGAACAATCCCCGGATATCGCGCGGGGGGTGGAAAAAAACTCGCTTCTTGAAATGGGAGCGGGCGACCAAGGGTTCATGTTTGGCTATGCCACGACCGAATCCGCGGGTTATATGCCCTTGCCGCTTTCAATTGCCCACAAACTGGTTCGCACTGCCACCGCTTTAAGGAAAAATGGGGCTTTTCAATGGAGTCGACCCGATATGAAGAGCCAGGTTACGATCGATTACACTGACCCCAAACATATCAAAATTGATAATGTCTTAATGTCCTGCCAACATGCCCCCGAAGCCAACCTCGACGAGTTTCGGAATTACATTCATGAAACAATCATGATTCCGGTTGCGGCCAGTTTCGGCCTCAATACCGATTTCCGATACCTTGTTAATCCGACCGGAAGATTCGTCATTGGAGGGCCGATGGGTGATACAGGGCTGACTGGAAGAAAGCTGATTGTCGATACTTATGGCGGATCGGCCCGCCACGGCGGAGGCTCTTTCTCAGGGAAAGATCCCAGCAAAGTCGATCGTTCCGCCTCTTACTATGCCCGTTATATCGCCAAAAATTTGGTGGCCGCAGGCGCGGCCGACCGTTTGGAAGTTCAGCTTTCCTATGCCATCGGGGTTTCCACCCCAATGAGTCTTGGAATCACCACTTTTGGAACCAAGCACGTTTCCGATACCCTGATTCTCGAGGCCATTGACAAGTTCTTTGATTGCCGACCTGGCGCCATCATTCAGCAATTCAATTTGCGGAATCCGAATTTCAGATATTTGGACACCACAAATTACGGAGCTTTTGGGAGACCCGATCTCGATCTTCCATGGGAGCATCTGGACAAGGTCAAAGACATTAAAGCTTTTTTCGAAGAATCTCGGAATCCTCTTCACCTCAAAAATTAACCTCGAAAAGAGAAACCCGCTCTTTATGTTTTTTGCCTCCTTGCCGCTTCTTTTTAAAGAGCGTTTAAAAGTTTAAAAAAACAAAAAATAAAAAGTACGATAAACCCTAGGGACGGAAGAAGTAACACTTTACGTTTTTTGCCTTCTTGCTACAATGTGGATGTAAGGGGTTACAGACCCCTGGAGGTACTTAGCCAATGAAGTATCAGATAATCGGCAAGAACATCGAGGTCACCGATTCTATTCGGGCCGATATTCAGAAGAAACTTCACCGGATGGATAAATACTTCATCATCACCGACGAAGTCCTTTGCCGAGCGGTTGTCAGTGCCTACAAAGTCGGGGCCAAAGTCGAGATTACGATCTTCACCAAGGAAATGGATTTCCGTACTGAGGTTCGGAATGACGATCTTTACGCCGCCGTTGACTTAGCCATCGACAAACTCGAGGAGCAAATGAGGCGGCTTAAAACCCGTATGGAAAGACGCCATTTGCAAGCTATCTCTCTTGGCAAAGCCATTGCCTTTGAAAATTTTCAAAAAGAACTAGGGTCGGCCAAAGATGAAGAGGTGGTCAGAACGAAGTCAATTTATCTTGAGCCCATGACCCTTGACGAAGCCATCACAAGAATGGATGCCTTAGGCCATTCGTTCTTTATGTATTTCGATAGCGACGATGAGGAAATCTGTGTGGCTTATAAAAGATTGGACGGGGGATACGGAGTCATTCAGGCGGAAAATAAATTATTGGCTGATAAAAAATAGGCTAAGATTTGTTTAGGGGGCACGGCTCCCTTTTCTTTTTATCTTAATATTATTAAACAACAAAAATAAAATGTTGCCTAATGTTAAAATCGCGATTATTCTTTTAGTGTGAGAAAGACCCTAGTCAAAAAAAACATCAAAGGGAACGATTACTATTACCTTGCCTTTCGACAGGATGGGAAATTGGTTTCGGAATATTTGGGTTCAATAGCGTCAATCAAATACAAAAAATATTTGTTTTCCTTAACTTTGAAAAAAGGCGCTTTTGGAATTGAAAAAGCCCGCAGGAAAAATTTTGCTGCTGGAGTTCCGGTTTGTTACGTCGAAGATGGTTATTTGGTCAACGAGTATCGCAATGGAGCCAAAGAAATTCTTAATTCGAAAATGAAGGTTTTGAAAGTGGTGACTTCGCATGGGAGATGATCAGCCTTTATTGATTTTGGTGGCAGGGGTCGAGGGTTGCGGGAAGACCACATTCATCTCGTGTTTTAAAAACGCTTTTCTTCAATCCCTTCCCCAGTACCCTTTGTTTCAGGGCATCTTAGGGCATCTTTCTTTCGCTTCGGAAAGCTCTTTGGTGGATTCGCAGACCCTCGAATTGCTTCAAAAAGCGAAAACCATAGGATACAAAATAACGATTTATTATATTTTTTCCGGCAAATTGCTTTCGTTATCGAGATCACATTATCGGGTTTTGGTTGGCGGCCAAGCCTTTGATGAGAAAGAATTTCATAATTCTTATGATAAATCCTATAAAGGATTGGCCGAATGCTTTGATTTGGCCGATCTAATCTTCTTTGTCAGAAATCAGAAAAACTTTGAATTCCTCTCCGCTTTCGAACCTAAAAAAATGAAGCAGGAAGACTTTTATAGAGCCTTATTGAAGGTCAAGAATTCGGTGGATGCAATCAAATGATCTTGTTTAATTGATGATCTCGCGAAAATGCAAATTGTAGAGAAAGGGTCTCTAGAGTAAAATATCGACCGATGGCACTTAACAAAGTCATTGCAACCGATTTGGATGGCACTCTCTTCTATCCTCGCAAGAGAATTCGGATGATCAGCGCCGATAACCGATCTTTCATCAACAAGTTCATGGATGACGGCGGCAAGCTTTTGATTGTTAGCGGCCGCAACCGTTATTTTGGGGAAAAAGTTGGCTTTAATCTTCATCGTCCGGTCGATGTGGTGGGATGCAATGGGGCTTTTGTCCTTTCTGGCGGCGAACTGATCAAAGAAACGTTTTTCAACAAAGAGACATTGAAGAAAATCCTGGTCGAAGTTCAACGGGAATTCAAAATTCCTATGATTCTTCTTTTTACCAAACATCGCAATATCGTCATCCCCAAAAGCGGGGTTGGCTACTTCACCGGTCTGGCTTATACGATTTATGAATTTTTCCAGGGGACCTACAAAGAACCGGTGGTGCGAAGCGATCGGGTCTTCTATGAAGAGCTGGAAAAAGGCGAGATTTATAAGACCATGCTTTTCTTTGGCGCAATCCGGGGGGCCAAGGAAAAGGCGCTCAAAGCTTGCCAATTATTGACCCTGGTTTACCCCGACGCCGAATTCAGCTGGGTTGACCAAGCGATTGAAATAACCCCCAAAGGTTGCTCCAAGAGCTCTGGAATCGCGTTTTATCTTGATTACAACCACATCAGTCGCGATAATGTTTTAGTCATCGGAGACAGCGGCAACGACATCTCAATGTTCGATGCCTATCGCGACGTAAGTTTCTGCATGAATCACAGCCCCGACGAAGTTAAAAAGCACGCCTCACATATCATCAAGCGTTTCTATGACCTAGAATCCTATATCTACCCATCAGAGGAGAAAGGAAAGGCCCCTGAAACACCTAGCGAAAAAGGAAGGTAAAAAGCAAATATGAATCAGATTACCGAAGTTATTACGACTCTGGAGCACTACAAAGTCGTCGTTCGAGACACTCTGGAGTACACGCTTCCGAAAGAGGTCTATGACGTCGCTGTCTTCAAAGAGAAGAAGCGTAGCGTTTTAGTGGAAATCGAACAACCGACCCCGCTGAAGAGCATTATCGGCAATTCCGCCGAGAATGGCCAGAAGCTCGAAAAGCTCATTCGCGAATTCTATGACGCCATTTATGGCGATGGCTCGACGATTCTCAAATTGGCCGAAGACGGCCTGCGAGTCGATCATGCTCAGCATTTGGCGATTTTCCGGTATGTTTTCCCCATTCACGAAAACATCGAGGCGATGGTTATCGGCATCATCGCCGATGCCAAGAAAAACGGAATCGACGTGGCCAAGGCAGAGGCTTTGGACAAAGCCGAAGAGCGGCTTTATCGCGCCGTGGCGTTTTTGACCCTCAGCAACGAGCTCATTAAGCTTTTTGGCGAGTATAACCAAGCCCGTCGCGAAGCCAAAGGCGAAGAAAACGCCGCTTCGAAGTTCATTGGGAACGACATCAACGAAGTGGTTTCGGACGTTCTTCAGATCCGAGGCAATTCCCATATCACCGACGAGCGATACAAGGGCGTCGAAGATAAGGTTCTTTTCTTAGTCGAATACATGACCGGCCGTCGGGATCTTCCGATGGGCAAAGGCTTTGGCGAGGTCATCAAGGAAACCCAAGATTCCATTAACGGCTTCGTTCGCGAGGTCGAACCGGCCTTCCGGGAAGTTTACGTCCCGATGCTCAATGAATTGGTGGAGCAAGCCAAAAAAGAAGGAAACAAGATTTCCGCTACGAATGGCGGGACCGCCACGGCCGTTGCGGAACCTGCTGCTCGCGTTGGCGAGTTCGAAGAGATCGATCCCAAAACCGGAAAGGCTAAAAAGGCTTGAACTGATTTATGAAAGAGAACACGGAAAACAAACGCAAGGTATCCAATAGCGAAATCGTTTGGATAGTCATCTGCAGTCTGATCGGGTTAGGTGGAGTCGCCATGATCGTTTTGGGCTTCGTCGCCGATTATCTGCCGGTTCTCAACAGCGAGAACTACTCGGGCCAGACGGCTTTCGAAAGCGCCATGCATATGCCTTATCGCTGGTTTGGCGTCATCTTGCTTCTGGGTTCCGCCTTCATTTCGGTCATCTGCCTCAATTTCTACGCAAAGAGAACCGATATCGACGAGGAAAGAGCCGTGCGGCGGACGCAACGTCTCCAAGTCATTTCCGATAGCCCTGAGGCTTCAAAAGGAGCCAAGCCGGAAGCGACTGAAGTCAATTCGACTTCCAAAAGCCCAGCAAAACTTTCCTAAAGATTCGCAATTTACGGAAACGGCTTTCTTGAAAAAGGGCCGTTTTTTTGACAAAGAAAACCCGATTTCCATCGGGTTAAGTGCCACTGGCGGAGGAAAAGGGATTCGAACCCTTGCGCCCGGTTAAGAGCCTACTAGCTTTCCAAGCCAGCCCCTTCGACCACTTGGGTATTCCTCCACGCGTTAAGATTCGTGGCAAGGGGAATTATAGGTTTTTGACGGCCATTTTTCAACCTTCCTTTATGCTATAATTTCCAAGTATGAAAGAAATCACCATCGACAAGCTGAATTCGGGCCAGAAAGCCGAGAAATTCGTTCGCCGTTATTTATCTTTGGCCCCTTTGGGTTTTATTTATAAGGCTTTTCGGAAAAAAGACATCAAAGCCAACGGTCACTGGATCCCCAAAGATTATGTGGTCAAGGAAGGAGACGTCATTCGCATTTACGTCACCGATCAGCAACTCGAGGATTTCGCCAAGCCGCGGGAGGCCACCAAGGCCCCGCTTTCTTATCCCATCGTTTATGAATCTGCGAACGTCCTTATCGTGGATAAACCTTCCGGTCTTTTGGTGATCGGGGATGAAACCGAAACTCGCAATACCCTTGCCCGCAAGGTTTTGGACTATCTCTATTTCAAAGGCGAATTCGATCCCAACAATCACGCTTTCGTTCCGTCTCCCGCCCACCGCCTTGACCGGAACACGGCCGGACTCGTCGTGTTCGGAAAAACGGACGCCGCCTTGAAAGATCTTACCGCCTTATTCAAAGATCGGACGGAAATCACAAAAAAATACACCGCTTTGGTGGCCGGTGACTTGGAAGGACAGGGGGAGATCAACAAGCCGCTGAAAAAGAATTCGGATTCAGGCTTGGTCTCCGTGACCTCTCTTGACGAGGGCGGCAAAGAAGCTCTCACGAGATGGAAAGCGCTTAGGAATTACGTCGATTCGACGCTTTTGGAATGCGAGCTTGTGACGGGGAGAACCCATCAGATCCGCGTGCATTTCGCCTCGATCAACCATCCGATCATCGGGGATGGGAAATATGGCAACTTTGCGGTTAATCGCGTCTTTAAGAGCGATTATGGTTTTGATCATCAGTTTTTGCATGCCACCGCGATTTCTTTCGGAAAAATAGAAGGGGTCCTCAGCGAGCTCGCTGGCAGGACCTTCCTCAGCCCTTTGACCCCCGAAGAAAAAGACTTATTGGCCAAACTCACGGTTTAAGGAAAAGCTTTTCGAGGGTGAGGGCCACGCCGCTATGGTTATTGTCGGCCTCGGTCCACGGGAAGTGCTCCGCCAAAAATTGGGACTTGCAGCCCTTCATGGCATAAGGGTGGCTTGATTCCAAGAGCATCTCATAATCGTTATCACTGTCGCCAAAAGCATAAACGTCCTCTTTGGCGTACCCTAAAGTTTCGCGGATGTAGCGAAGGGCTTCGCCTTTGCTGACGCCTTCGAGATAAGCTTCGCTATAGAGAGATTCCGTCCAATGCCTGAAGCGAACCCCAGGATGGGCCTCCACGACTTTTTTTAGCTCAGCGTCATAGGGATGGATGCAACGGAAAATCGCGGTATAGCAAGGCAGCCGAACTAATTGAGCGATCGATCCGACGTAATACTGCCCATTCCGGTAAGGGAAATAGTGATTCAGATAATCATCGATGCGGGAGAGGTAAACCATCGATCCGGTTTCGCACATGAAGGAAGTGATCTTATCGCCCATTTTATTCGCGATGTCCCGAAGGTCTACGGGGTCGAAGGTTTTTTTCAATTCCTTGAACTCGGGGTCTTTGGGGTCATAAACATGGGCGCCGTTATAGGTGATGACCGGCCCGGTGCAGTGGAGGCGTTCATAATAATCCGCCATCGACCGCCAGGGCCGCCCGGAGGCTAGGACGATGAGAAATCCCTGATTCGACAGCGCCATAAGGACGCTCTCGGTCTTCTTGGTCAACCCCAAGCGATCGTTGATGAGCGTTCCGTCGACGTCAATGGCCAAGAGTTTCTTTTTCATTCAAGCTGCAGCAAGCCCACCGCCTTTTGCACGCGGTGGAGGGTTTTGTTGGCAACGAGGGAAGCTTTGAGCGCTCCCTCTTTGAGAACCGGGATGTATTCTTTTGACGCGATGATTTCCTCATAGCGAGCCTTAAAGGGCGTCAGCGTCTCGACGACGCCATCGGCCACGGTTTTCTTGAAATCCCCATAACGAGAGCCGGAGAAGATTTTTGCGGCTTCCTCGGGGGTGATGTCTTTCAAAGCTGCATAAATCGTCAATAAGTTTGAGATGCCTGGTTTGTTTTCAGGGTCGAACGCAATCTCAGTTCCGCTGTCGGTGACGGCGGACATGATTTTCTTGCGCATGAGGGCGAAGTCATCCTTGAGGAAGATATCGCCTTTGGGGTCGCTTTTGGACATTTTCTTGGCCGGATCGGTCAAACTCATGATGCGGGCGCCGACTTTCGTGACTTCGGCTCGGGGCATCGTCAGAATTTCGCCGTATTTGGAATTGAAGCGGTGGACGAGGTCGCGGCAAAGCTCCACATGCTGAACCTGATCTTCTCCCACCGGGACGACGTTGGCGTCATAAAGAAGGATATCCGCAGCCATCAGGACCGGATAGGCAAAGATGCCCAAGCCGATTTCCGAATCATTCATCTTGCTGCACTTGTCTTTGAACTGGGTCATCCTCTTGAGCTCGCCCATGTAAAGGTAGTTTTGGATGATGGCGTTCAGTTCGGCGTGGGCCGAGACGGTCGATTGGAGGAAAATCGTGCACTTCTTGGGATCAAGTCCGCTAGCCAGATAGAAAGCGGCGATATCTCGGGAATTATTTTGCAAAACCTCAGGATCGATCGGCATCGTCAAAGCATGCAAATCGGCGATGAAGAGAAAAACCTCCCCCCGATCCTGAAAATCCTTGAAATGGCGAAGCGCCCCGATGTAGTTGCCAAGGGTCAATTCGCCGGTGGGTTTGATGCCAGATAAAATGCGTTCCATAGTCATTCACATCCTTTCGTGACATTATAGAACCGTTCGCCTTATCGCATAGTATTTTTCTAAAAACCCTTTGCGGATTTGACAGGGGTGTTACAATTCATATGCATGATAAAAATATATTATTCCCCCAGTTGCTCCAGTTGCCGCAAAGTCAAAAAGTGGTTTGACGAGCAAAAAATACCCTATGAAAGCACGGACATCTTCGGGACTAATCTCTCCGAAGCCGACCTCAAAGAGATCATCACCAAATGCATCGACGGAACGGATGATATCATCTCCCCGCGCAGCAAGATCGTTTCGGAGAATCATGTCAATTTCGACGATATGACGGTTTCGGAACTCATTACCTTCATCCGAAAAAACCCCTCGGTCCTCCGCCGTCCTATCATCGTGGACGATCATCGGGTTCAAGTGGGCTATAACGCCGAAGAGATCCGGACCTTCATTCCTCGGGCCCGCCGTTTGGCCGAGCAGGCCTGCACGGTCGATCAATGCGACATTTACGGGAAATGTGACCCCTCCAAAGACATGGAGGGAAAAATCAAACTCAATAAGTGAGCGTCTCTTAGCGTTGGCAAGGTCCTTTGGAATGAAAAAGCCCTTTCGGTGGAAAGGGCTTTTCGTTATTTCTTCTTGGCCTCGGCTGCTTCGAGGGCGCGCGAGACTTTGGTTTTCTTGTTCAGTTTGAAGGGGATCCCGTTTTTCTCGAGAAGCTCTTTCAGCTTCTTTTCCGCTTCCTCTTCGTTGTTGTATTCGAGCTCGACCTCGTAATCGGTGATCCCCGAGTAGTGATTCTCATCAATCGAAAGCTTGCCCCCTTCGTAGGGAACGTCGATTCGCTTAGTCGTCAAAGCCGTTTTGATCTTCAGAACTTCCGTGTCGATATCGAGCATCGTCAAGAAGCGCTTGATATCCCCATCCGGGAAGACGTTGCTACGCTGGAAGGTCTCGAAAGTCCCCTTCGTCCAAGTGCAGTTCTTTTCCAAAAGGCCTTGGCTGAGCGGGGTCTTAAGCGTCATCTCGTAGAGCCCGTTTTTCTCGCGGACCCGAAGAGCAACCCCTTCTTTTCTCAAGGTGCTTTTGTCGTCATCAACATAGTAGTTCGTTTGGGTATAGGCCCCAAATCCCCGATAAAGGGCCACCAATTTCTCGAAATCTTGCTTTGTTAGAAGGACCTTGGCTTCAATTTCAATTGCGTTGCTCATAGTGATTCCTCGGTGTTATTATACCCCAGTGGAAAAAATTGGAACCCTCAGCGAAGACTTTTTGCTAGGCAACTTATGGTGGCTCGTGATTTTGGGGATCGTCCTCCTTTTCATCGTGGCCTATTTTCTGGAAAAATGGTGGTCGACCTATCGCAAGTCGAAAGCTCCGAAGGCCGCCAAGGACGAATATCTCGAAGCCCTCGGAGGCGCCGAGAACCTCATTGATGGGACGGTCGAAGGCTCCCGTATCGTCCTGCATCTCAAAAATTACGGCAAAGTCGATGAGGAAAAACTCAAAAAAGCCGGAATCGTCGGCTTCATTGTTCAAAGTGACAAACTCACCCTAGTCGTCAAGGACGAGGCCGCCAAAGTTTACGATTTGATCTTCAAAGCCTAACGTTTGGCAAAAACGTGCCAAGCGACGTCCTCAGTGGGGAAGCCCATCACGTTGTCATAAGAACCTTCGATGTGATTAATGAGCCCGGCTTCGTCTTGGATCCCATAGCCTCCGGCTTTGTCGAGGGGGTGGAATTTCGTGACATAAGAGATGATTTCCTCATCGCTTAGGACATTGAAATAGACCGCGGTGGAAACGCTGCGGGTGATTTCTTTTCGTTGGCCGAGGTAGGTGTACCCCGAAAGGACGATCTGGCGGTGGCCCGATTCCCGTTTAAGCATGGCGATGGCTTTGTCTTCCGTAAGGGGTTTGCCAAGGATTTCGCCATTTAAAATCACGATCGTATCGCAAGCGATGACCTCATCGTCGGGGTACAT
>Ga0224524_1000785_pt1 | contig 10852 bp, 7 predicted proteins | sample CFST75metaG_FD_179895 | JGI IMG/M metagenome (GOLD analysis project Ga0224524, IMG submission 179895) | Peat soil microbial communities from Stordalen Mire, Sweden - C.F.S.T75 | ecosystem: Environmental > Terrestrial > Soil > Wetlands > Peat | place: Sweden: Norrbotten County, Stordalen Mire... | reverse complement strand
ATACAAATTCCGGATCGCCATTACAGTCTTCAAACAAATTATACTCAACCGTTCCATATCCCGACGTTGAAGAAAGGCTGCTAACCCCCATCCGGATTGTTTCCATCCCGTTATCAATACGTGGACCGGTGTTTCTAAAATAGTTGTGGTCTATCAAGTCATATTGCGAACTTCTTGTAGGCGTACCTTGAAAACCATCCAGCCGGATCATATTCCCGACCAAAGTTTTATTCTCGAAAAGATTATGATCTATTCTGTTATGACCACTGATAGCAGAAGTAGCGTTATAAAGGTCTTGAATAATGATCCAGGCAGTACCGGTTGATTCAACCAAATGAAAAGTATTTCTTGTAACACGGATATAAGTACAGCTTTCTATTTTGAAAACCGTTCCATCTGCACTTTGGAAATCAAATCCCTGAATTGTTATATAGTTGACATTTTTCAGATCAAAATATGATTTGTTTATGAAGATAGCTTTCCCTGTGTTTTTCGCCCTGATAAGAATTGGCTGCTCTGCTGTACCGCTTACTGCAGCATTGAGATAGGCATTCAGGTCATATGTTCCATCAGCAAGCTCAACTGTGTCTCCAACTGCCAGATTTGTTGCAACAGCAGTCTTGAACGCGGTTGCCGTTGATGCACTGACAATACGGGCATGGGATAAACCTGTAAGACATAATACATAACAAAAGCTTATTATAATTGGTAATTTTTTCATTTATAATCCTAATTCGTTTAGATGTTACTACAACAGATTATTGAAAGTAAGACTCTATTATCTTTCGACGCGACCGGAACCACTTCCTTTAGCAAGTTTCTCTACTTCATCTATAGAAACGAGATTGAAGTCACCGGGAATTGTCTGTTTAAGGCATGAAGCCGCTACGGCATACTCTAGAGCATTCTGAGTATTGTCCTTTGTTAATAGACCATAAATCAGACCGCTGGCAAAGGAGTCTCCTCCTCCGACTCTGTCAATTAACTGGACATCATAGCGCTTGGAGCGATAGGGTTTTTTGCAATCTTTGTCATCGTGTAACAGAGCGCTCCATCCATTGCGGGATGCAGAATGGCTCTCACGTAGTGTAATTGCAACGGCTTTAAAACCGAATGTGGATTTTAATTGTTCGGCTAATGCGAAATAGCCTTGTTCATCTAATTCCGCGCTATCAACGTTGGTCTTACCCGCTTTGAATCCGAGACTCTTTTCAGCATCTTCTTCATTGGCAATACATACGTCAACAGATTTCATCAACGGAACCATAACTGCCTGAGCTTCTTTTGTTGACCATAATTTCGCACGATAATTAAGGTCGGCACTTATCATAACACCATATTTCTTTGCCGCTTCGCAAGCAGCGTTTAGAACTTCCTGCGCATCTTTGCCAAGAGCAGGTGTAATGCCGGTCCAATGGAACCATTTGGCATCTTTGAATATCTGCTCAAAATCAATTTCATCTTTTTTGAGCGTTGTTACCGATGAACCTGCACGATCATAGATCACCTTGCTGGCTCTCTGACTTGCACCGGTTTCAAGAAAATATATTCCGACACGATCTCCACCCCGTACAATATAATCGTCATGCACGCCATATTTGCGCATAGCATTGACTGCTGATTGTCCTATCTCGTGCTTGGGCAGTTTAGAAAGAAAGTAGGATTCAAAACCATAGTTTGCTAAAGCGACAGCTACATTTGCTTCACCGCCGCCGTAGTTCACATCAAAGGAATCAGATTGGACAAATCTTTTAAAGCCCGGCGTTGAAAGCCTGAGCATAATTTCACCGAATGTTACAACTTTTGTTTTCATTTACGTAATAGCCTATAATTTTATTCTTCAGATTTCATTGTAATGTTTAAGTTTTTTTCGAGAAAAGCATCAATATGTTTATAAATATCAACCATCTCTTCTTTTGAAAATTTGCCATGTACACCGCCCGGAATTGTCATAAATTCATTTACGACACCTGCATCATTTAACGCTTTTTGCATCCTGACGGCATGTTGATACGGCACTGTAGGATCTGCATCACCATGGACAATAAAAGTAGGCGGAAGATCTTTTCTTATATAATTTATCGGAGAAACTTTATCCGCAATCTTTTCTTTATTCGGTTGATCTCCTACCCACCTAACTGCATAACCTTTTCTATTATCACCGCTCAGAATGTCTTTGACATCCGCAATTCCGTAAAAATCAACGATTGCGGCAACTTTAAGGTCACCTTTATAACCGCATTCCTTATCAAATTCTGATTTTGCAGGAAGCATTCCGGTAATCATTGCGAGATGTCCACCTGCCGAACTGCCGCTTATAACGATTTTGGTTAGATCGAAATTGTACTTTTCAGCATTTTCATATATCCACGCCAAAGCACAACGGCAATCAATAACGGCTGCCGGAGCTAATCCTTCATTAAATAGTCTATAGTTGACATTAACGACTGCAAAATTACTTTCCATATAGTGCGATATCTGTGAGGTCATCGAATCTTTGGTTCCCTTCGACCAACCGCCGCCATGAATATACATTATAACCGGTGTTTTTCCTTTAGATTCCTTCGGTGTATAAAAATCGAGTTTTGCCTGAATGGTGTCAACCGTATGATAAACAACATCTATATGAGCATCATATACCTTACTATATTTCTTCTGCCAACGGGAACTCTCAAGTAAGCGTGTTTGCCCGAATGCGTTACCGTTAAGTAATAAAAGTGCCGACACACAAAGGAGAAATTCAAATCTTTTCATAAATGTTACATGTTTCATTATAAACCTTTCTTAAATAGAATTTTTATCAATAATGTAAAGTTTATTTTAATAGTATGCCTTTTTTCCTGTCATAATCAACTCCATTTGACAATTCGAAGAAGTAAATTCCGGATGATACGAAACTGCCGTTATTATCAGTACCGTCCCAGTGGATATTCATCAGGCCGTTCATGCCATTACCATTATAAAGGTTTTTTACCATTCTTCCATATAAGTCGTATACTTTTACATGAAATGGCTCTGCTGAATTGACCATACAATATATTGTCGTACTTGGATTAAAAGGATTGGGATAATTACCCTTTATCCCGAATTTTTTATCAACTTTGTTATCAGTTTTTTTTATATCCGTAGTACCGCAGATGAACTCCAATTTTCCGGTACCACTCACGGTTACCACAACCTGACCTCTGCTTTTCGTAAAGGATATTGCCGAACCGTTATACAGCACTTGCGTAATACTATCTGCGCTTCTCACCGGCAGGAATTGTATAGTGGTGTTTTGTGAAAGTGTGTCGACGACCAAAATATTATCGTCCTTGTTCGTCAAATCTGCTGCGGCTGTTATTTGATAATCCGCATGAAGCGTCTCGCTGCCATTCCATGTCAACGATGTACCTCTGGTGATAGCATATTTACTCAATACAGTGTTTGTATTCGAAACCCAGCTAAAAACCGCGTTTGTTGATAATTTCCCGAGGGATATTGTGTTATTCGATTGCTGTAAAGCAAAGATGTCGACATCTGTTGATGTTAATTGAAATGATAAGACACCGTTTGCACTCAAATCTGTAATTGTTGGGAATGAACTTGTTGAAGCATCAGGATATAAAAGGTGAAGAAATGCTACGTTGCTATCCGTCTGCGCTATTTCAACATACGATTGACTTACCGAATCCTTCCAAAGCGATGTCCAACCGGTTTTATCCGTAATTGTTTTCGTTCCGGAAGTTAACACGAATGTATGCAGTTTTTGCGGAGTTCCGTAATTGTCGGTTCCGGTCAGCCATGTTATCTTATTGTCCGTACGACTCATTGTTCCGCGAGAATGAATGTTCAGGCGATAAACCGGCTTTGAAGATGCGGTTCCCAAATCGTATACCACCCAATATTTCTTATTCGGAAAAGCTATTCCCCGTTTGATAGCGCCATTAGTTGCACCGGTTTTTGCCTGCTTCTCGGCAAAATCATAAAACGATGAATTAATGAACTGAATATCTTTCGGCGGAACGTTCGTAGCCAGGTCCTGCGGCCCAACCGTATCTACTGTAACCACGTTATGAGCGGCATTGGATATGTACCAAGCCCTTTTGTCATCAGAAGAACCATCAGCGCCATATCCGGCATCAGTAGCTAATATTGTATTGTTATATTCAAGAATATAACTTAACAAATCCGGGTGATTATGATTATCACATTCTGCTACTCCATGAAATAACAGGTACCGAGTAGGGCTTGCCAGATAAGAATCAGCGTCACGAAATATAACAATACCGCTTTTTGTCCTCTGGGTTGCACTTATTTGAGGCATAGTAGCAGTTATTGTAGGATCATATGTAATAAATTCATCAATGCTCCACACTACATCTGTGGTTGCACCTGTATAATCTTTCGTAAAAAATGAGGTGTTTGCCCAGTTCCATTGCAGAATCTCTGAGAGCGGCGCGGTCGGATGTATTGGATGCACATAACTATCTTCTACGTTCGGAATCCACCCTTTTCCATCCCGAATTCTTACAAGCATTTCAAAAGCTTTTTGATAATATGGAAATTGGTCGACTCCGGATACATTTTTATAGTGCCATAAATATGGAATCATATTAACCATATTGTAAAGATTGTAATGCGAGCCTTCCCGGTAAATTCCATCATCACTATACATATATTTTGTAACCGTGTTGGCTTCAGTAAGTCCGAATGTCAGCCAGTCAGCAGCTCTTGAATCCGAACTAAAGGTCAACGCCGCTGTAACAATTGCCCAGGCAGGTTTTGAACGATGATTGTGTGGACGGGGTGCATACTTAGCTCCGGAGACCATATTATTGCGCAAGAGAAGTACTTCTGCGATAATCTTGCTCCGAATCGTGGTATCCTGCGCACCAGTCAATTGATTTTGTACCCAGTCGTAAGCTTCACAATAATTTTGCAGCCATGTTGCCCGGTAAATCTCATCGTACGAATCGCCAAAATCAGATGAGGTTGCCGTACGGGGTACATTGTCATAAGCGATCATGAGACATTCAATCGCCTTTCGTCTGGCTGCCGTATCTCCTGTCATTATCCAGGTAAAAGCTTCTAATTTAGCCATTCGCGGACGGTCATTCTCATCTGTCGATGAAATGTTGGTACTCTTATAATTGCTTAGATCACTTACGTAGCGGGTCCAGACTGTTAACGTATAACTGCTGGCCGTTCGTTTTGCGTATAAAGCTGAAACCTTATCAGCAGTAAACCACAATGACGGATGTGTTTCCACTGATGGTAGTACTGCCGTGGTAGGTACTACAAATCCGGAATACGAATCGTATTGTGCATAGGAGCTCTGTAATGCAAATGCAGTAATTAGAATAATAATCCGCTGAACCGATTTAATGCAGCGCGTAATGAACCTTTTTAAACTATTTATTTTCTCTTAATTGAATTCTCTCGATTTTGCCGCTAAAAATCATTACAGCAGCAACTCCAAGCGGAACGAGAGCTCCGCCAACCATGAAGAACGAAAACCAGCTCGTCTTTGTCAGCCAGGGTACTAATTGCATTATGATTATTGTTCCGAGAACAGCGCTAGTACCGCCAAGCCCTGCCAGTGACCCGACAGACTTACCTGTCATGTAATCACTCGGAAGCGTTTGAATATTGTTTATTGAGATTTGGAAACCAAATAAGATTACTGCAATTAATATTACAGCGGAGAAAGGAGTAAACGCATAAGCACTTAAAATTAGCGGTGGCAAACATATCACGTTACCAATAATGATAACCGTTTTTCGAGCACGATCAACCGACCATCCTTTTTTAATCAGATAACCGGATGCCCAGCCTCCGAGGAAACTACCTAATGCTGCCCCAACGTACGGAACCCACGCAAAATATCCGATATGTTTAACATCAAATCCAAAACGCTCATTGAGGTAAATTGGAAGGTAAGCAACAAACATCCACCAGATAGGGTCAAGAAAAAATCTAGATGCGATAACTGAATACGTCTGTTTGTAACTCAGCAATTGCGACCATTTCAGTACTTTTTCATCTGCGGTATTTGCTACTGCCGGCTGACCCGAAAGTATATATTCTCTCTCTTCATCCGAGACCCACGGATGGTTTTTGGGCAGACCTTTATTTATCAAGAGCCAAGGGATAAGCCACAATAAACTAAAAGTTGCAATAATCGGGAATGTTATTCTCCAGCCAAAAGTAACATAAAGGTAAGCTATGAGCGGAGGCGAAATAATACCACCGATGGAAGCACCGGCATTGAAGATTCCCTGCGCCAAAGCTCTTTCCTTCACAGGATGCCACTCTGCAACTGATTTTGTTGCTCCCGGCCAGTTCCCTGCTTCACCGAATCCTAAACTAGCTCTAAGAAAACTGAATGATGCTATGCTGCGGGCAAAACCCTGCAACGCAGAAGAACAAGCCCAAATGACGATTGAAAATACGAATCCGAAACGGGTTCCGATTTTATCATAGATTTTTCCGCTAACACTTTGACTGACAGCATATGCAATCATAAAGAATGTTACAATCATCGTGTACTGATCTTTGGTCATGCCAAGATCTTTTGAAATGCCCGGCCACATAATGGATAGAGCGTTTCTGTCAATATAGTTTATTACTGTAACTAATGCGATGAGCCCTATTATAGCCCACCGAAATCCTTTAACTTTTTTCAAGCAATGTTCCTTAGTAAGAGTATGTTCACTTATTTAATGAAGTCTTCACGAGCAGGCGTAAAAATATCCACAAGCAAACTATCTTCCAGAGCCACAACGCCGTGTTCAATATTTGGCTGTAAATAATAGGCATCTCCCGCCTTCTGTATTTTCTTTTCGCCGTTGATATTGACTTCAAAAGAGCCTGAAACCAAATATGAAATTTGTGTATGATAATGTTTGTGTATGTAGCCGACACTACCTTTTTTAAATTCAACAATAAGAGTCATTAAATCTTTATCGTATGCAAGTAATTTTCTCCGAACACCAGGGCTAACTTCTTCCCATTCCACTTCGTCATTATATACGAAATTCTTAATCGCGTCAATACTTAATTCTGCCATACTAGTCTCCTTTATGTTTCTCAAAATACACTTGCCCGGTCCATTTATAACTAATGCCGTTAAGCATAAAGTTATGCATCGACTTTGAAGATGAATCGTTGTTACTAATAATTAAGATATAATCAATGCTGTTCTTACCTTGTATTTCAACTGCTGTAAAATCAACACCGTCTTTTAAAACTTTAACCGATTGAATTTGCGGATATGAATCCTGAGTAAATTCATTAACACTGTCATACAGGCCATGCGGCTCGACCACTGATGCGACCACGCAGGATTTTTCTTTATTCCGGATAATAAAAGCCGGGTCATTGCGTAAATTGTATTTAGGGTCGCTTGCGCCTATCCTTGTAAAAACCAAACTTGTTGTACTGTCGGCTGATGCAGTCAAAGAATAGAATCTGTTGCCTTTCAGCCAAGTAACCTGCAATGATGAATCTACAGTACCTTCGCCCAAATTCCATAGATGCTGATAACCGCTTCCTTTACCTAATGGTTTTAGTGATTTATCATTAGCGGTATATTTCACGGTCGATGAGATGAAATCGCCAGCATAGTAAAAAGGTATATCGTATGAGTGTATCTTGTCGGATTCAGCGCGAATAACATCAATAACAATGGGGCTTGCGAGTTCAGTTATTTTTACTAATGCTAAAGTTCTTTGAGTTTTTACGGGGTTTGTCGGATCAACAAACTTTGCACTGGTCACTTTACAATTCGGATTATCAATCGAGAAGAAATAAGCATCCGGATGATATTTCTCCGAAACCTCTATTTTACCGCCAAACTGAGTCTTCTCATCGACAACCAATGTATTATGTGCCACGGTCTGCATTGCGAAAGATTTATTTTCAGGAAGGTATCTGCCGCCCCATTTTTGGTCAACATTGACAAAACGGGCTGAACCATAATCCCTGATTACCTCATCACCGTTATCGTAATAGCTGAATGAAAGTTTATCATAGTGTCCATGAGACAACCCATGTGCAGTATACTTATAAACGATCATAGATTCATCTATACCTTTACCGGTACGGAGAATGCTTAAACCACCTTCGTCACCATTGGCGCCATCGGTATAATTAACACTTTTACGTTCAAACTCTGGTATATTCTTTATTTCAGCAAGCGCTTTAGCAACTTTTAAACCGGCACCGCTCAACATTACTTTATCTTGCTTCTTCGCTATGTCTAACAGAGCTTTTTCTCCACCGTAAACATCATAAACGATATCCAAAGCCACCATAATTTCCGGTGATAAATAGTTTTTATCCTTTACTCCATCATTCAGCGGTAAAAATTTTCCATTAATTGTGGTTTGCTGAAGCGTGGCTTGCAGTACTTTGTTAAAAAGGCTGTCCCTGAATTTAAATATCTTCATTTCAGGAAGATTGTTATCAATGGCTTTGGCCAACACGAACAGGGGCAAAAGCTCATAACGGGCATAATAGGCTCCTTCGGTATAATAACCGCTTGGAGAAATTAATGTTTTTAACTGGGCAATATATCCAGCGGTTGTGTCCTTCTTTGAGCCAAAAAGTGCCTTATTCACCAAGTCCGTATCATGCAAAATAAAACCGGCCAACCCGACCGCAGTGCAACTATACGTGCCATGATTATGTATTAAATCCATTTCTTCAACACGCTCAATTGCAAAATACTCTGCCATGTTCCTAAAAACATTTTTCTCTATAAGTTTTTGCTCTGCGATTGAAAAAGTGCCTTTGACACAATCATACGCTTGTGAAGTATAGATAAGCCAATTATATTCGTTAAGGGATTGCCAGAATAATCTGCCGGGAGATGAGGAGGCTGCTTCAGGATGTTGTTTTAGTGTGGGATAGAGGTCTGCATATTTGAGCAGCATTTTTTTTACAAATTCGGCATACTTTTTTTCTCCCGTAACCTGATATAAAAATCCTGCCAAATACATTTCTGTATAATTCTGTTTATGCCGTTCGTGTGTATATCCGGCGGCATCTTTTGGGACAGGGACATCAATGGTATTGCCGATGACCGCATCAACTTTATTTTTTGCTTCTAAGAAAGATTTCTTAAAGACAGGGTAAGCTGCCCAATCTTTCCTTATCGCACTGATTTCTTTTCCGGTAAGCACCAGATGAGGAGAAGTGTTTTGGGCTAACGCACCATTAGCCCAAAACACGAGAGATGAGAAAACGATTGCAATGAAACCGATTTTCCTATGCAAAGAAAACTCCACCATTAACTTCGACTGATTCACCATTAATAAATGAAGCTGCATCGGAAGCCAAAAAAACCACCAGATTAGCTACTTCAGAAGCTTCGCCTTCTCTTTGTAAAGGGGTCGATGAGGCAACTTTTTGGCGGATTTCAGGTTTTGTAAATGTATTATGGAATGTTGTGTTGATCATTCCGGGAGAAACTGCATTTACGCGAATTTTTCTCGGACCTAATTCTTTTGCCAATCCTCTGGTAAAAGTTAATACTCCACCCTTAGAGGTTGCATAAGCGATAGCTCCCGCACCGCCACCATCGTGTGCTGCGATAGAAGCAAAGTTAACAATACTTCCACCGTCATTCATATTTGGAATAGCGTGATGGCAAACGAGATAAACACTTTTCAAATTAACGTTAATCACAAAATCCCAAAAAGATTCTTCCATCTCATCAAGCTTTTTCCTACCAACCAATCCGCCGACCACATTAACCAAAATATCAATTTTAGCGTTAAAAGCTTTCACTGTACCATCAACAAGACGTTTTACTTCTTCATCTTTTGTTGCATCGGCTTGAATCGCTATCGCATTCCCGCCATTTTCTTTTATTAGTCTAACAGTTTCTTCAGCATCAGTTGGATTATCATAATAATTAACTGCTACCTTTGCACCTTGTTTAGCTAATTGGAGTGATACTGCTCTTCCGATATCACGTGCACCACCTGTTACTAATGCGACTTTATTTTTTAGATCTATCATAATTTCCTCATGAATATTTTATAGTGTTAATAATTTGCACCCTGCATTACATATTATGTCATACAAGTTTTTTGCGTAAAAAATTTATTGTGCGTTTTCCTTTAACATCAGCTCCGTATGTTCTTTTGCTACTAACAGATGCTGTTTCATCATTTCTCTTGCAAGAACCGGATCGCTTGATTTAATTGCTTCTAATATCTTTAAATGCCATACAATCGCCGCTTCTTTAGCATTTGGAACCGCAGCCATAATCTTAGATTTAATTTTGGGCATCAAACTATGGATTGGATTTAAAATCAAAGGCATTATTGGGTTTTTAGTAGATTCAGCAATGAGATGATGAAAATCAATATCTAGATGAGCATGACGCTCTTTATCCGTATTCTTTTTCATATCCTCATAATTTTCCTGCAAAGCGATAATGTCGTTATCATCATGATAGATAGCTGCATATTCAGCAATTGTAGGTTCAATAATGAGACGGGCTTCTAATACAGTGAGAGGGTCATCAACATGTCCGTTAGCAAACAGATAATATTTCATTGAGCTGATAACATGATCTGATGAAGGAGGCATAACGAATATGCCCTTCCCTTTTTGAATCGAAATCAATCCTTTCGCACTCAACATACGAAGAGCTTCTCTAATGGCTGTACGGCTAACGTTAAATTGCGCACAAAGTTCCAATTCAGTCGGCAATTTTTCACCCTGAGCAATTCTCTTTAGTCTGATTGCTTCTTCAATCTTTGAAGCAACCTTTTTACTCAAAAGCTCTTTATTTCCAATAGAAGAAAAAATTGTTCCCATCCAAAAATTATCTGTTGTCATACATAATATAAGATAC
>Ga0224524_1000784_pt1 | contig 10860 bp, 10 predicted proteins | sample CFST75metaG_FD_179895 | JGI IMG/M metagenome (GOLD analysis project Ga0224524, IMG submission 179895) | Peat soil microbial communities from Stordalen Mire, Sweden - C.F.S.T75 | ecosystem: Environmental > Terrestrial > Soil > Wetlands > Peat | place: Sweden: Norrbotten County, Stordalen Mire... | reverse complement strand
CTGCAGTACGCTTTGGGGCGTACCAGCATAAAATGATTCATGCATTTTCGTCAGTTCGCGCGCTACCATAATGTTCAATTCTGTTTTGGCGCGAATAATTTCTAACTCTTCTAATAATTTTACAATTCTATGCTTTGATTCATAAAGGACGACCGAATATTCGCTCGCCATAATTTCCCGGAGCATTGTCTGCCTTCCCTTCTTGTGCGGTAAAAAACCAAGAAATAAAAAACGGTCAAATCCGGCACCGGCGATGGAAACAGCTGCGCCAATTGCAGAAACGCCTGGCACGCTTTCAATTAAGACCTCATCTCCAAATTCCTGGCGGACGATTGATACCAGCTTTCCGCCCGGATCAGAAATGCCCGGCGTACCGGCATCAGTGACAAGAGCTAAATTTTTTCCTTCGCGCAGTAAACTAATAATTTTATCAACCTTAACGTCGCCAGAATGCTGGTGGTAAGAAATGGTTGGGGTTTTTATTTCGTAGCGATCCAATAATTTTCTCGTCACGCGCGTATCTTCACACAAAACAAAATCCGACTCCTTTAGAGTTCTGAGCGCGCGTAAAGTTAAATCTTCTAAATTACCGATCGGAGTAGCGACAATTCGTAAAATACTCATAATATTATTCCATGTTTTCCCTTCTTTCTCTAACATATTTAGTCCAATCATCGGCAATTTCAACAATAATCTTGAAAGGAGCTTCTAAAATGAAATCAAAAATAAAGATAAAGACATTAATCTTAGAAACATTACTTGATAACCACTTGCCGACAAGAATAATCGGCATGTAAAAGAGATCTACTAAAAAAGTAAATAAATTCTCTCGTCTTTCGACAATCATTAACTCCTTTACACCTTTAGTTGTCATGATACTAAAGAAGCTGACAAAGGCTAAGAAGAATAAGAAAATGGTAATACTAACCCAATTGAAATTAATGAAGGTTAGCAATTTAATAATATAATAAATGGAAACACAGAATGAAGCGGCATAAATTAAGCTGAACGCGTAGCCAGTTAGCCGGTTTCGGCGCGCCGGATTACGAAGCATAATCGGCTGCTTCCTTTCCTGTCCCAGAAAAGCAATTTCTTTTATGCCGTTAATAATTTTATCCGTATTGTCGTCTTTCGGCGTTCTCGTGGACAAAACTATTAAAAAAAGCAATATCGCTGGAAACGCAATATTAATTCCTAGGGCAAAAACATTAAGCGGCTCATCAAATAACTTGATGGCCGGAATTTCAATGGCGAGCACAAAAATAGACTTGGTTAAAAAAATGTAAATGATACTCCGCGTGGCTGCTCGCCATAAGCGCTTTTTCGCTTTTTTATACTTTTGGTTACAGACTTTTTTTAAATTCGTAACAAAATTCTTTTCGCTCTTTTGCAATTCACCGTAGACTTTGACCGGATCAACCTCCATGGTCTCGGCTAAAATTGAATAATACAAAGAGTATACTCGAACGAGCTTATCAAGCTGCTTAGTTAAAGGATGGTTTAACTGCTCCTTAACTTTAGCATCAAGATCCTGCATCTTGGTTGCTAAAATTTTAATTTTCTCATCGTCTTCCGCGCTTAATGCTTCCTTATCATGAAGATCGAGCCACTCGCTATTATAATATTTAAATAAAACATAACTAAGCATGTCTTCATCTAATTTGAGATAAGTACGACCAATGCTTAAATAGATTTGAATTTCTAAATCAGATTCGTAGGGTAAATCAGCCGGTAATTTTATATTTTTGGAAAGGGTGTCAAATAGATTATTAACAATCATCTGCTTGACCTGATTAGGCGCCAAATTGTCTTCAATTTCACAAGCAGCTAAAGTTAATAACCAACGGACGAGATGGTTTTTCTCGTTGATAATATCCTTCGTGGTATTAATATCAGCTTTTAGGCTTAAGGTTGAATTTAACTTAAGAACCATCTGATTCTTTAAACGGACATATTTTTCAAGCAAATCTGCAATCTCTTTTATTTTGGTTTCCGGAATTTTGTTGTTCGGCAGATAACTACCGCGAATAAGCTCAACCATTAAGTGGTTGGCGATGCTCTGGCTATCGTTATCTTTAAGCACCCCCTCAATCATGACTTGTCGACGCAAAATTCGAGAGATAGCGTTTTTACGAAGCAGATGCTCTTCCTCGTAGTCAACCGCATTGCGAACTTTTTCATAAAAAAAGGCGACCCGGGAAATAAGACTTGAAACCTTAATTTTGGGTGCGTCTTCATCCTTCTCTTCTTTTTTATTCTGTTCGCTGTAGATTACCTGAAATAATTTCTTAGTATTTTCATTAACTTCAGCCGGCTCGGAATCCTCAATGCGTTTAATTAAATTTGGGCTAACCATAATTAAAAATGTAAAAATTTCTCATTCAATATTATTGTATCGTGTTTAGGGGCAAAAGGCAACTATTCGGTAAGCGCCCAGGGCTTGACATCTATCTCGGTATTTTGTATTATTAAGGCAGATAAATAAGGTGACCGAAAGGTCATTTTTAAATACCAATTTTAGCCAATATGAACAAATTATCCAACTACATTAAGGAGTCGATTGCCGAGATGAAAAAAGTGACCTGGCCGACTAAAAAAGAGACGAGAAACTATACGATTTTAGTAATCGCTATTAGTATCGGTGTCGCTCTTTTTCTGGGCCTTTTGGACTACATCTTTACCTTTGCCTTTCAATTTATTATCAACAAATAATAACAATTAATCGTTCTTAAATTTATCACAAATTTATGGCCAAGCAACTATTAAATCAAGGCCGACGTTGGTACGTCATCCACACCTATTCCGGTTATGAAGAAAATGTCGCTCAAAACCTAAAACAGAGGGTTGAGTCTTTAGATATGGAAGATAAGATTTTTAACATTCTAATTCCAACAGAGAAAAAAATTAAAATTAAGAATGGCAAGCGAAAAGTCGTGGAAGAAAAAATCTTTCCGGGCTATATTCTTGTAGAGATGATGGTAACTGATGAGTCTTGGTACATTGTCCGCAATACGCCAAATGTCACTGGCTTTATTGGCACTGGCACTATTCCAACCCCGATTGGCGAAGCCGAAGTTAAGGCTCTTCAGAAAAGAATGGGCGTTGAGGATCCTAAATTCCAAATTGATGTTGTTATCGGCAGTCCAGTTCGTATTAACGAAGGTCCATTTAAAAATATGGAAGGTAAAGTTACGGCCGTTGATGAGGCTAAGGGTAAAGTTAAAGTTTCAGTTTCCCTCTTTGGCCGCGAAACACCGGTTGAGCTTGATTTCTTACAGATAAAAAAAGTTTAGTTTAATAATAAAGAATTAATGTATAGAGAGCGATGCTTCTGCGCTCGTTTTAATTAAATTATATGGCAAAGAAAATAAAGACAAAGATCAAACTACAGATTGCCGGTGGTCAAGCTAATCCAGCTCCTCCAGTCGGTCCTGCCCTTGGTCAGCACGGTTTAAACATCGCTGAATTCTGTAAGGCTTTCAATGATAAAACTAAAGATAAAATGGGTGATATCATCCCGGTTGAAATAACCGTATATGAAGATAGAACCTATACTTTCATTCTTAAAACCTCCCCTGCCTCCGAATTGATTAAGAAGGCGGCTGGTATTAAGAAGGGCTCTGGTAAACCATTGACCGTAAAGGTTGGTAGTATTACTAAGGCGCAATTAGAAGAAATCGCAAAAAATAAAATGCCTGATTTGAATGCAAATGACTTAGAGGCAGCTAAAAATATTATTGCTGGTACTGCTCGTCAAATGGGTGTTGATATTAAATAATTAATTATTGTGGGAGTTCTCTCTTTGCTCACAGCGAAGATGAACGCATGACCACGACAAAAAACTATGGCAAAGAAAGAAAAAGCCGTTAAACCGGCCAAGAAAAGCTCAGAAAAAGAAGTAAAAAAAGTGATTAAAGTAAAGAAAGTTGATAATTCTGCTATTTATGATCGCTTTAAAACTTATTCTATTGATGAAGCTTTAGAAATTGTTAAAAAATTAACTAAGACTAAATTTGATGCTTCCGTTGAAGTTCATTTCCGCCTTGGTATCAATACGAAGAAAGGCGATCAGCAAGTTCGCGGAGCTGTCAGCCTACCAAATGGTACAGGTAAAACTGTTAAAGTTGCCGCCTTTGTTTCTCCCGAGAATGAGAAAGCAGCTAAGGCTGCTGGTGCCGATTTTGTCGGCGGCGAAGATTTAGTTGCGGAAATCAAAAAGACCGAAAAGACTGATTTCCAAGTTGCTATTGCTGAACCAGGCATGATGAAGAATTTAGCTGTTATTGCTAAAATCTTAGGTACAAGAGGTTTAATGCCTTCTCCTAAAAATGACACCGTTACAACTAACCCAGCCAAAACTATTGAAGAGTTGAAGAAGGGCAAAATTAGCTTTAAAAATGATGACACAGCCAACGTTCACGCTGTTATCGGTAAAGTTAGCTTTGATACCAAAAAATTAGTAGAAAACTATCAGACCTTAATTGATACTTTAAGAAAGGATAAACCAGCCGCTTCTAAAGGAACTTTTATTAAGAATGTCAGTATCGCCTCTTCAATGAGCGCTGGCGTTAAGGTTTCTCTATAATACACACAAATACCTACATAAAAAATAAGCCCGTGGGCTTATTTTTTTGTTTTCACAAAACGCCACCCTTGACTTATCGTTAGAAATAGGATATAATGAAATACAGGTAAGCTATTTTAAAAGTAAGGGCGGACCAATAATCCGCTTTTTCTTTAAAAAAAGGTCGTCTTACGTTTAATAAAAAGTAAAAAGCAAACAAAATGAAAAAGTTATTTATCGGCGGCTTGTCATTCAAGACGACCGAACAAGGTTTAGCGGAAGCTTTCGCTAAAGCTGGTGCAGTTTTATCCGCTGTTATCATTACTGATCGTATGACTCATCGCTCAAAAGGCTTTGGTTTCGTCGAAATGGCAACTGAAGAAGATGCACAAAATGCAATCGCCATGTTCAACAATCAGGAATTAGATGGACGCAAAATCGTTGTAAACGAAGCTCGTCCTCTAGAAAAGAGATTCTAATATACTCTTAATAGATTGAAGATATCAAAAACACTCCCGAGCGGGAGTGTTTTTGTGTACAGAGGGGCTGGATATATGTGAATATTAAATTTTATTTTTTCAGACTAGTTTTCTTTGCAGCAACAGCAGATTTCTTTTTAATGGCTACCGCCTTTTTCGCGTTTACGGTTTTTTTACCAAAAGTTGGCTCAATAACCTGGCGGCTCTCGTAATCGTTGATTGCTTTCTTTAACCCCTGAACCGCCATAACGGAACAATGGATTTTCTGGCTAGGCAATCCACCTAATTCGGACACAACCTTTTCCCATTTATATTTTTTCGCTTCGGCAATCGTCATACCCTTAACTTTTTCTGTTAAGATTGAGGCCGTCGCAATATTAGAGGCGCAACCGAAAGAAAGAAATTTTACATCCTTTATTTTTCCATTTTGCACTTTCAAAAAGAAATCAAGCTGATCGCCACAAACCATATTACCGATTTGTGCATAACCATCCGGTTTTTTAATTTCCCCGATATTTTGGGGTTTTAAAAAATGGTTGATTGTTTTTTTAGTATAATTCAATGCCATATTTTTTGATGATTACTTATTATTATTTAATCGGGCTAAAACTACGCAATCTTTTTACCGTATCTTTTAAGCATTTAATTGTATAGTCAATCTCCTTCTTATTATTAAAACGCCCTAAAGAAAAACGAATATTACTATTTAAATTATTTTTATCTAAGCCAATCGCTCTTAACACATAGGAGGAGCGCAAATCGGTTGCAGAGCAAGCAGAACCGGTGGAAACGCAGATTCCCTTAAATGATAAATCCATGAGAATCGCTTCCCCCTCGATTGACCCAAACATAATATTTAAATTAGCCGGAACTCGTTTGGTTAAAGACCCGTTAAGTTTTACGCCTTTTATTTCTTTTTTAATATTTTGCCAAAAATAATCGCGCAAATTTTTTACATTTTTAAGATAAGAATCTCTTTCTTTGTACGCTAATTCTAAAGCATAAGCTAAACCCATAATGCCCGGCATATTATAAGTACCCGAGCGCATTCCATTTTCCTGACCGCCACCGATAATTAAAGGTTTTACTTTTATGCCTTTGGCAATATAAGCAACACCAACACCTTTCGGCCCATTAAACTTATGGCCAGACAAACTTAGCATATCTATTCCCATTTTTTTAATATCAATCTTTAAATACGGAATCGCCTGGACAATATCGGAATGGAAATAAGCTTCATTTTCATGAGCAATTTTAGCTAAAGCCGCAATATCTTGAACTGTGCCAATTTCATTATTAACGGCCATAATAGAAACTAGAATCGTTTCCTTATCAATCACTTTTCTTAAAGCCTCGGGAGTAACAATTCCATCTGAATTTACCGGCACAAATTCAACTTTGAAACCAGCGCGCGCTAATTCGTTAGCTGATTCGCGCACGCAAGGATGCTCAATGCTGGAAACAATAATTTTATTACCCCTGTCCTGATTAGCTAAAGCCACGCCTTTAATTATTAAGTTATTGGACTCGCTGGCGCATGAGGTGAATATTACACTTTCCGCTTCCCCGCCTAAAATAGTAGCCACTTTTTCCTTGGCTGATTGAAGATCAAGGAAAGCCGATTGGCCCATGGCATGAATAGAAGAAGCATTGCCGTATTTCTCAGTAAAATAGGGCTTCATTTTGGCTAAAACTCGCGGATCAAGTCGAGTTGTGGCCGCGTTATCTAAATATACTTTCATATAATAATTCAACTAAATTTTTAAGTGATTTTAACTATAACAAATTATTCTATTTATGTCTACAAAAAACCCGGGATTTCCCGGATTTTTTGTTTTACTTATTTAACTAATTCAATACTGTTAATTACAATATCTTGCACTGGTTTATCGTTATCGCCAGTCTTGGTTGCTTCAATTTTTTTGACCACATCCATGCCGGATGCAACTTGGCCAAAATTAGTGTGATGACCGTCTAACCATGGCGTTTCTGGAATGGTAACAATAAAGAATTGAGAACCATTTGTATCAGGGCCTGAATTAGCCATTGCCAAGCTGCCCAAAACTAGTTTATGAGAATTAAATTCATCTTTAAATTGGTAGCCAGGGCCGCCTGTTCCCCAAGCGGAAGTATCAGACTCTTTGCTTAATGGATCGCCACCTTGAATCATGAAATCTTTAATTACCCGATGAAACTTGGTGCCGTTATAAAATCCGGCTTTGGCTAAATTTAAAAAATTATTAACTGTGATCGGAGATTCCGTTGCGTAAAATTTTACGGTGATATTCCCTTCACTGGTTTTAATAATCGCTCGAGAATAAGTTTTTGTTAAGTCTTCTTGTTTGTCTGGGCTTGGCATATTTGTAATATCTTGAGCCGGCGCAATAGCAGCGAGATTTGAATTTATATCGCTTGCCGTTGAAGTACTGGCCGGTGCAGACGCGGAATTAGCGTCGGCTGAATTAGAATTTTGATCAATTGAATTTTGATCAGTACTGGACGCGCTGATAGGCGCAGAATTGTCTTGGCTTAATGGCTCAGTTTTGCTAGTGCAAGCCGAAACACTAAACGCAACTAGAATAATTGCGCTAAAAAACAGAATTTTTTTCATTTGTTTAAACTTTATATTGTTTTTTAATTAATTTATCATCTTCATTTCTTTTCTCAGATATTAACTCTTTGGCCTTTACGCGCAGTTCATCCAAATCAAATTCATTTAATTCTTTAACTCGCTTTTTAAGCCAAGTTAAATTATTTAATTCTGGGTCTTCGAGAACATCGCTTAGTAATACGTCTAGAATCGCCCCAATCTTCGGGCCGGGGGCAATATTCAAAATCTTGATAATGTCGTCTCCTTTTACCTTCAACATCTTAACGGATATTGGATCATTTTGCACCTTTTCCATCATATACTGCAAATGGCGGAGCTTATAGGGCATAGCCTTAGGCGTGCCCGATCCAAGTCGATCGGCAATCCTAATATCAATCAAATCGCTTAAATTTTCTTTACCCACTTTAACAATTAAACGCCTGACAGAAGCTGCCGTCACTTCATCTACATTATAATAGAACATGTGGTTCCTAACTAAATTAACGACTCGGGTTTGGTCGGCGGCGGAAAATTTTAAGCGTGTCATTATTTTATCAACCATGCGCGCACCGACGTGCTCATGATTATAGAAAGTAGCAATATTATCAATTATTTTTCTAGTTTTAGGTTTGGCGACATCATGCAGTAAAGCCGCAAAACGAACCTGCCAATCTTTATTTGGGCAACACTTAAGCGCTAAAACGTTATGCTTAAAAACGGGATAGATATGATGCCGATCCTGATTAACGCCGACTCCCTGCTCTAATTCGGGAATAATATACTGGAGCAATTTACAATCATGCAAAAGAATAATCCCAACATAGGGACGGTCAGAAGCTAAAATTTTAATAAGTTCATCGCGCACTCTTTCTTTGGAAACAAATTTTATACTACCGGCAAACTTTAAGATTGCCCGCTGAGTTTTTGGTTCTAACTCAAAACCGAGCTGTGAACTAAAACGAATGGCGCGCAACATTCTTAAAGCATCTTCTTTAAAACGATCGCTAGGCTCACCAACGGCGCGAATTATTTTAGCCTTAATATCTTTTTGACCGCCAAATAAATCAATAATTTTTTCATGGTCGCTCGGATCAAGGGCCAAGGCGTTAATTGTAAAATCACGACGCTCTAAATCCTTGTCTAATTCAGTTTCAAAAAGAATTGTGTCGGGATGACGGCGGTCGGAATAGCCTTGCTCGCTCCGGTAAGTTGTGATTTCAACCACATCTTCAAGTTCACCTTTTAATTCATTCTCTTTTTTCTCTGCTCTTATCGGTAATAAGACCGTGCCAAATGTATTCTCATACTTTGCCTTTGGAAAAATTTTTAACATTTGTTCCGGCAAGGCATTAGTCGTTATATCCCAATCTTTGGGCGTTTTTTGCATCAAAATATCGCGGACGCAGCCGCCAACAATATAGGCCTCATAACCCGAGGCCTGAATATCTTTAATAATTTTTTTTATATACTCAGGAATCATTTTATTCTTGTTCTTTCATAATACTCATTTTGATTACTAAATGAGGCAGACTTTTTAATTTTTGCTCCAATTCAGCTATCTTCGGACCATCGCCTTCAACTGCCAAAATAATTAGACCCATGCAGTGGTCAAGACAATTGCGCTGGACATTGACACCCAAGCGAGACATAATAAGGTGGCCATTTTCCGTCAAAACTTTATTGAGTTCATTAGAAATAGCTTGCCGATCAGTGGCCAAAATTGATATTGTCGCTAAAATTCTAGACATATTTTTTATTTAGACAAAAAACCCAATAATGGTTTTTTATTATTTCTCTTAGTAGTTAAAATTGAAGACTGCTTGCGGGCAAATTTAGTATACAAAACCTGCTTATTAAGATTATTCTTTTTCACCCAAGCAAAATATTCTTTCATTTCCTTGTTATCATGCGCTTTTCTGATGGGGCGATTTTTGTCTATTTCATACAAACCAGCTAAACGCTTTAAACGAATCGCGCGCGTGGTTGGAATCGGCTGACCGCCTCCACCGAGGCATCCGCCCGGGCAAGCCATAACTTCAATATAGTGATATTTTTTTAATTTGGGTAAAACATGTTCAATATTGCCAATACCATTTACGACGCCAACTTTTATAATCTTACCATCTAAATTTACAGATGCTTCTTTAAATCCGGCTAAACCACGAACTTCTTTAAATTCCAAACGACTATTACAAATTTTACTTTTACTTTTCGCACAGACTAAAGCGTTGGCGGTTCTTAAGGCTGATTCCATTACGCCGCCAGAGGCGCCATAAATAGCGGCTGCCCCTGAGCCATTATTAAACAATTGCTCGCTAACTCCGTCCGGTAATTTTTTAAAATCAATATTATTTTTTTTGATTAAAAAAGCGAGTTCCCGCGTTGTAATTACATAGTCCACTAAAGGATTTCCCTTCAAAAATAATTCCTTGCGGCTTGATTCGTACTTTTTTGAAGTACAAGGCATAACTGAAACAACAACAATCTTTTTGGCAGCAATTTTATTTTTTTGCGCCCAATATGTTTTTATTGCCCCGGCCAGATGAATATGCGGTGAGCGTGAAGTCGTTAAATTTGGCAACAATTCGGGATGATAAAATTCGACATAGGCGACCCAAGCCGGGCAACATGACGTCATCATCGGAAAAATACCCTTTTTATTTTTAAATCTTTCTAGTAATTCCTCCGCCTCAACCAGGGTTGTTAAATCGGCCCCAAAATTTACATCAAAAACATGCTGAAAACTCAATTTCTTTAACGCACTAATTATTTTTCCTTCGCAATTTGTTCCATACGGTAGGCCAAATTCTTCGCCGATAGAAATACGGACCGAGGGTGCAAATTGGGCAACGACAATTTTATTTTTATCTTTAAGAACCTTTTCCACCTCTTCCCAGGCATAATGTTCCTGAGTGGCGGCTACGGGGCAATGCAAGGCACATTGGCCGCAATAAATGCAAGCCCTTGTTTTATCTTTAACTGGCACTACTTCTTGATTAGCACCGCCGCCTTCAAATTTAAGATAATTAATTTTTTGGACTTGGCTGCAAACTTCAACACAATTTTTGCAATCAATACACTGCGAACCGTCTATTTCTACAGCATTGGCAAACTGATATATTTTTCTTTCGGCTTTTCTGTTTTTAAAACGATTTACATCGACTTTATAACGAGCGGCATACTTCAGGAGATCGCAATTATAACGCAAAGTGCAGTTTATGCATTTC
>Ga0224524_1000783_pt1 | contig 10863 bp, 8 predicted proteins | sample CFST75metaG_FD_179895 | JGI IMG/M metagenome (GOLD analysis project Ga0224524, IMG submission 179895) | Peat soil microbial communities from Stordalen Mire, Sweden - C.F.S.T75 | ecosystem: Environmental > Terrestrial > Soil > Wetlands > Peat | place: Sweden: Norrbotten County, Stordalen Mire... | reverse complement strand
TCAATGTCGTCTAGTTAAGGAATAAGGATAAAAAGTTCGATTTCCTTAAGAACGAGTGTAATTCAGGGTTTTCTAAGATTTATCGATTAATTCAGACTTTCTGTTTATAAAAACTGCCAATCCATAGAATATTTTTGTCTGGAATATTTCTCAAACATATATTGTGCTAAAATTAATTCAGTAATATTGCCACTGTTACAGGAACAATACTGGGTGAATTGTATTAAAGATTACAAAGGAAGGAGTATCTGAAAGTCAATGTTTTTATCTGTACCAAAAACCCATAATTAAATAAATCAGGTTAACATCTGTTAACCAAATAAATAGATATAATAATCCAATATAAAATATGAAAAATATGAATAAATTTCAGAAAACCATTACAGGTCTTATTTTTATTACGTCATTAGTAGTTGTTGCCAGTTGCAAAAAAGATGATGATTCAGCTTATGGAAATGCGAAGATCTATTCAAAGCAATATACTGTTACCTGGACAATAGCCGCTCCTGGTTATTATTGCACTATGGATGATGTAAATATTACACAAGACATTGTTGACAATGGTATAGTCGAGGTATATATGAGCAATGGTTCTGATGGCTGGATATCACTCCCAATCACAATGCCCATATCTTCAACCTATTCGTCAACTTTTACTCCGGTTCATTATTTAGGCGGAGTTAGCGTTTGGGCATACGATACAGATACTGAACAATCAGCAGATCCGGGAACAACTACATTTAAAATAGTTTGTATCAGTGCAGCTGCAAAGCTTGCTAATTCAAATCTTGACTGGAATAATTATGCAGAAGTGAAAAATGCATTTAATCTTTAAAAGCAGAATCTGGCATCCAGGCTACTGAAGACTGGTCAGATTACATTGCAATATTACTCCAGTTTAAACTTGGCCAGAGGTTTATACACTGCTCCTGTTGGAAAAAGAATGCTTTCGTAAAGAATAACCTCATATACCGGAATTATTTGCAATTCAGAATTTTCAAATCGCTTAATTAGGTTATTAAGGTTCTCCTTGTCATTAAGATGTTTTATACGTCCGATTGTCAGATGAGGATTAAATTGACGGTCCTCCGTTTTAATATCCAAATCGTTCAACCCACTCATAATAGTATTATTGAGATGTATCAATCTTTCAGAATGTTCAATACCGGTCCAGATTATGCGTGGATCACTCAGATTTCTGAAAACACCCAATCCTTTGAGAATCAGTTCAAATTTCCCCAATCCATTACATTTCTCTTTAAGCATTGATCCGATGTTTTTTATTATTTTCTCCTCTGTATTCCCCAGGAAGGTGAGAGTAATATGGATATTATCCGGATTAATCCATTTGACTATGTCCTTATTCAGGCCGGATTTTAACGACGAGATCATCGCCAAAAGAGGTTCTTCTGCCCCGACTTTCAATGCGATAAAAATGCGTTTCATATAATCAATTAAATTAACAGGTTTTAATTACAACCTGCCTGCGTCAATCTCCTGTATAATTGTTTCGATCAGAGAATCTTCACCGTACGGATCATATTCTTCTTTTAGGTTTGACCCGAAAATACGGGCTATCCCCTGCCAGAAAGCGGCGGCCAGCTTTCCCCGATAATCTTTTATAAGAACGTATGATGTATTCTGTGTTTCCCTGTCAATAAGTTTAATGAGTAATCGGCCCTGCGTAATTGTCATATCACGAATGTCGCCTTCATAATTTGCAAAAACGTCCTTTTCCACCTTTTTCAAATAGTCTTTACGTTCTTTATCGCTCTTGATATTACTTAATTCCTCGTTTACTTTGCTTAACCGGGCCCTCACAATTAAAGCATAAGGATAAACTTTCTTTAAGTTATAGACAAGTCTTTCGTATTTGCGGAAATCGCTCTTTTTAGGAAACTGAGGATGGGCATAAACAGTCACTTCTTTAATTTCAACTTCCGGCAGTGTAACGCCATCTCTATTCACTTTCTGAAGCAGGTAAGATTTCCCCGTAAGAGAGTCAGCCCGCTGTTTTAATGAATCGATCTGACCTGTGGAATCAGCAACATAAATAAAGAATACCAGTATTGCAGTTATCAGTTTCACAAACAGATTTTCTGCAAATGTATCAAATTCCGGGCCACATCTTATTATCACCTGAGGCGCTTTTATATATAAGAAACCCGGGAAAACACTGATTCCGGTTTGTAGTGATTCGTTTAAAAGGTAAATTTGTTAAAAGTATTTTTATGACATTCTCTGCTGAAGATCTCGAGGATCAAAAAAAATTCAGACTATTCCTGACGATTCCTTACACGAACCTGATTCAATTCGTATTTGAATATTTGAGGAAAAAATCAGGACTTATGTTTCTCTATTGGTTTCTATGTCTTCTGTTTCTGTGCTTTACCTTAATTATTAGGATAAGAGTTTCCGGAAACTTCCCGACAGCTCATATTATTCTGCACTCTTTCATCGGGACGATTGTTCTGCCTTTAATCTGCATTCCGTTGCATGAACTGTTGCACGTTATCCCTTATTACCTTTCCGGAGCAAAAAATATCAGGGTTGGAATGGATCTTAAACAATACCTCTTTTATGTAACTGCTCACAGGTATGTTGCCACACCGCTTCAGTTCAGGATTGTGGCATGGACTCCTTTTCTTATTATCAGTATAGGATTGGTACTTCTTGTCTTCCTTCTTCCCGGCTTGTGGAAATGGAGCCTTTCGCTCTTTCTGTTCGCTCATGCAACTATGTGTGCGGGTGATTTTGCGTTGCTGAATTTATACCATCTGAACAGAGATAAAAAGATATACACCTGGGATGATGCTGACAAAAAAGAGGCTTACTTTTATGAAGAACTAAGTTGAAGAGTTGAAGTGTGTATTTAATTAAAAATTCAACCCTTCAACACATTCAACTCTTCAACCTTCCTTAAAACTTTTCTTTTGCCAGTTTCAGTATATCATCATCTTTAATGACAGGTCTGATCCTGAAAGAGTATTCATACTTTTTATCAAGTAACCGGTACTTCGGATGAATAAGTGCTCCCCATGAATTATCACCTCCCACACCCATTTGACCTAAATCAACATTCAGGTTAACCAAGTCTCGCGGTTTAACATCAATTGTATGAGTATTTGCGGTTTTCGCATCTTTCCTGTATTCTGATAATTTCCCGGGAGATTCAAAATCATCATGAATATTATTGAGTGCGGCAAAACAGATTAACGGATCTCCGGTCACAAGTATCCCAATGCCATTGTCATTTGTCAGGGTAAGCCACCTGGTATCGGTCTTATAGCCATTTTCCTGCGGTCTGATATAAGGAGTATATTGGTCAGCAACAGCGCTTTCGTAAAGGCCGACATCGGCTGAAGTTTTCCTGTCAACATAATTCTCATGGGGTCCTCGTCCGAGCCATTTAAGATTTGTAAATTCCCCGGGAAGCTGCATTTGCATTCCCATTCTCGGGATTTCCGGAATTTTATCGGAAATTTTTGAAAACTGGTTTTTAATCACCACATCTGCAGATCCATATATGGTAAATGTTGTAGCATAGCCGGCAATCTTCTTACCACTTGTATCCGGAATATCATAATTAAAAGTTACCACTACCTTTCCTAATTCAGGCTGATTAATGTTCGCTTTGGTTACAACCGTTCTTTCCCCCGCTTTTTTCCATGACTTTAATAACTTATCCATATTGTAGCCATAGTCGTTATCGGTTGGTGGTCTCCAGAAATCAGGTTCCGGACCTTTTTTGAAAATCTCTTTCCCTTTATAATTATATGATGTCAGTTTGCCATTAACCAGGTCAAAAACAATCTTCATATCAACACCGCTTACTTCCAGTTTCTTATCAATAGTTTTAGTCTGAAGAACAGCAAGTTTATTGTCTTTCAGAATTACGGGCTTTGCTTCGACAGGCAGTTTAAATTGGGCGGTTGCATAAACGTGATCTTCAGGTACATAATTCCATTCATCACTTCTTGAAAACCTCATATTAAGAAAATATTCTGCTCCGGGCATAGGATCTATCTTTTTAAACGGTAAAAGGAAAGCAATTTCAGCTTTTGGCCTGAAATCGGGCATCGGAATCTTTCCTGATTGTACAACTTTCCCATCTGAAACAATCTCCCAATCAAAATTAAATTCCGAAAGATTGGTAAAATCATATTTGTTTTTAATCTTAATCATTCCTTTGGTCAGATCAACCGGCTCAAAACCAATATATTGATAGACTTTATTTACTTCAAACAAACCCGGATGCGGTGTCCTGTCCGGCCAGACCAGCCCGTTTATGTTGAAGTTGCCATCACTTGGGGTACCATATTCGCCATAGTCACCGCCATATGTCCAGTATTTTTCACCATTTTCATTTGTCTTTAGAAATCCCTGGTCAACCCAATCCCATATAAAACCTCCCTGCAGTTTTGGGTATTTTTCTATGACGTCCCAATAATCCTGCAAGTTACCTGTTGAATTTCCCATTGCATGAGCATACTCAACCATAATCATTGGTCTGTCATTCCTGGGGTCTTTTGCATAAGCCTCCAGTCCTTCAATGGGTTCATACATATTGCCCCAGATGTCGGTATGTCTTTCAGGAGTGTTAGTGCTCTTCTCAGCACGTTCGTACTGGACAGGTCGAGTGACATCCCTTTTCTTCATCCATTTGTAACCATTAAGGAAATTATGACCGTCACCAGCCTCGTTACCCATTGACCATATTATAATTGACGGATGATTTTTGTCTCTTTCAAGCATTCGTTGCATCCTGTCGAGATGCGCCGCAGCCCACTCGGGTTTGTCTGCTAATGTCACATTTTTATCATAACCGATACCATGCGACTCAATATCTGCTTCATCAATAAGATACAGCCCGTATTTATCACACATCTCATACCAGAATTCCTGCTGCGGGTAATGGCATGTCCTCATGGCATTGAGATTATTACTTTTCATTTCCCTGATATCTTTCATTACAGTAGCTTCGTCAATAACATGCCCTGTTATTTCGTTGTGCTCATGCATATTAACCCCTTTAATATGTATTGCAACACCATTAACCAGCAATTGTGAATTAACGATTTCCACTTTTCTGAATCCGATTTTTGCACTTACACTCTCAACGATGGAGCCGTTTTTTTCTTTAAGGCTTAATACCAATGAATAGAGATTTGGTTTTTCAGCTGACCATTTTTTGATACCGGGTATGTTTTTAATAATATTGACAGATACTTTGTCACCTGACAACCGGATATCTTTAGATTCAGTGAAAAGCTTTTTTGTGCCTTCAAAAAGAGATGCATCAACAACAAAATCATTATTGTTTTCTACAGCGCTCTTTAAAGAAACGTCTACTTTCAGCACACCTTCAGTGTAATTTTTGTCAAGGTCACCAACTGCAAAAAAGTCCCTTATATATGTTTTTGGACGTGCGTGAAGGAAAACTGTTCTTTGAATGCCACTAAGTCTCCAAAAGTCCTGATCTTCAAGATAACTGCCATCGCTCCACCTGTAAACCTCCACCGAAAGGGAGTTTTTTCCCTCTTTAAGATATTTTGTAATATTAAATTCTGCAGGCATTTTGCTATCCTCACTGTAGCCCACAAGCTTCTCATTTACCCAAATATAAAATGCAGAACTGACAGCCCCGAATTGGAGGAATATTTCTTTGTTATTCCAGTCGGAAGGAACAGTGAAATTCCTTTTATATGATCCTACCGGATTCCAGTCATGGGGAATAGCAGGCGGAACTTTTTTATATACATAGACGGTACCGGATGAACCAGGGGTTTTTGAATCCTTGATTTCCGGTTTTGGAGAGGTAACTCCTTTCGTCAGGTTATGTGAATTGAATACATCTTCCCATGTCCAGAACGGGTAGACTATATTTGCATAAACCGGAAGATCATAACCTTTCATCTGCCAGTTTGATGGTACTTCAATCTCCTTCCAGTCACGTGTATCATAATCATCTTTAAAGAACCAGAAAGGCCTCTGATCAGGAGTTTTAGACCAGTTGAATTTCCACATGCCATCAAGAGATTTATAATTTGGAGAATTAACCTTTATTGCCTCAAGTGCGCTCTTTTCATCAGAAAAACTGATAAAAGATGCATGCGGATCTTCCCTGTTAATATTAAATACCTGCGGATTTTCCCAGTCCCGGGGCTCCTTTTCAGTAAAGGGAACTCCTTCATACTTACTTAACTTTTTACAGGATGAAAGCGAAACGGCAATCAAAAGGATATAGAACAAAATTCTCTTCATGGCATCTGAATTTTAACAAACATAAAGTTAACAAAAAATGTCTTTAAACTATTGATCAGTGCATTCTACCTGAAAATGTCATAAAAACCCAATTTAATTATCTATCCACAGCAGTTTGTTAACACCAGAGATATCACAGGGTGAATTAATATTTATTAATGCGCTTCTTGTCATTTCGGATCATCAGAATAATCCTGTTATTATACCATTCTTATCAATATCTATGTTTTCTGCAGAAGGGTTATTCGGTAATCCTGGCATTCTCATTATAGTACCTGCTATCGGAACAATAAATCCGGCACCTGAGGAAAGTTCAACTTCCCTTATTTTCACAGTGAAGCCTCTTGGGCGGCCTTTTTTAGCCGGGTCATCAGACAATGATTTCTGTGTTTTGGCAATACATACTGCAAGATTCCCGAGTCCGAGACGCTCAATCTTCTCAAGCTGCTCTTTCGCGTGTACTGTATATTCAACATGATCAGCGCCATACATCATCAGACATATGGTCGATATTTTCTTTTCAAAGCTCCAGGAAAGCTCGTAAAGAGGTCTGAAGCAATCAGGACTATTTATCACCCGTTCCATAACTTTTTCAGCCAGATCAATAGCTCCTTCCCCTCCCTTTGACCATGATTCATTTAATGCTACAGCAACATTTTGTGATTCACAATGCTTCATAAGAAGGTCAATCTCAGCTATAGTATCGGAGTCAAACCTGTTCAATGCCACTACCGGTCTGAATCCATAGAACTTCATGTTTTCTATATGCTTGTCGAGGTTATCAAAGCCTTTTTTAAGCGTGGCCAGATCTTCTTTCTGCAGATTTGATAATCTCGCCCCTCCATGATACTTTAGTGCACGTATCGTAGCGACAATGACAACGGCATGAGTGTGAAGATTGCCGAACTGAGATTTTATATTGAAAAATTTTTCAGCCCCAAGTTCACTGGCAAAACCGGCTTCTGTTACAACAATATCACTCAGAGAAAGGCCTGTTTTTGTGGCGATAATTGAATTTGTTCCCTGGGCAATATTAGCAAATGGCCCTCCATGAATAATTGCCGGTGTACCCTCAAGAGTCTGAACCAGGTTTGGTTTTATGGCGTCTTTTAAAAGGACAGTCATTGCCCCCTGAGCTTTCAGGTCGCGTGCAAATATAGGTTTGTCACTATAAGTGTAGCCAATGAATATGTTTCCAAGTCTTTCTTTGAGATCATTAAGGTCCAGGGCAATACAGAGAGTGGCCATAACCTCCGAAGCGGCAGTGATGTTGAATCCCGATTGTCTGGGAACTCCTTCCTTTGGTCCGCCAAGTCCGATGATAATATCACGCAATGATCTTTCATTCATATCCATCACTCTTTTCCATTCTATCGTCCTGGGGTCAATACCCAGATTACCGCTTTTGTACTGTATATTATTATCAATGAGGGAAGCAAGAAGATTATGTGCTTTTTCCACTGCCGATATATCTCCGGTAAAATGAAGATTGATATCTTCCATCGGAATAACCTGAGAATAACCTCCTCCGGCGGCGCCTCCTTTTATTCCAAAAACCGGCCCAAGGGAAGGTTCACGAAGTACCACTGTTGTTTTTTTGCCTAACAGGTTAAGTGCCTGGGCAAGACCGATGGAAGTTGTTGTTTTACCTTCACCGGCTGGTGTGGGAGTTATAGCCGTTACAAGGATCAACTTTGCCATTTTAATACGTTCTTCATTGATAAAATGAAGAGGTATCTTTGCCTTATATCGCCCATACATTTCCAATTCATCCTGTGGAATACCAAGTTTTGCAGCTATTTCTGCTATTGGTCTGATGTTAGCTTCCTGAGCAATTTCAATGTCCTTTTTCATTCCTGTTATTTTATAATTCAGCAGGCAATTTCATTTTTAGTTGCAGAGCTTCTGTCTTTTTTGTAAATTGATAGGTTGACATTCTTAGCTTATAACAAATGTAAAAAAATAATCAAGGTTTCAGAGATAAATGCTAATAAACACATATAACCCGTCAATTATGGATGAAAAAATCATTTCGTTTTATGCTGACTATAAGCAAGGAAGAACAAATCGACGCGATTTTGTCAGAAAACTTGCTGTAGTTGCAGGCAGTACAGCTGCCGGTATGGCGATGCTTCCTGTACTGGAACACCACAATTTAAAAACTTCCGGGTCTGCTCAGGATGATCCTGGACTTACGTCGGAATTCATAAAATACCCTGGTGCAACGGGAGAAATAAAAGCTTTTCTCTCACATCCGAAGGAAGGCAAAAAATTTCCGGCTGTGATGGTAATTCATGAAGTATGGGGACTGAATCCGCATATTCTGAATGTCACAAAAAGAATTGCGAAAGAAGGATTCCTCGTGATGGCTCCTGATGCTTTGTCCCAAATGGGAGGCACACCTGAAAATGATCAGGAAAAAGCTATGTCTATGATTCGCGGACTTGACCAGGGACAGACGGTCAATAATTTTGTGGCTGCTGTGAAATTTCTGAAAACGCATCCTCTTTCTACCGGAAAAGTAGGATGCACGGGTTTTTGCTGGGGAGGAGGAATGACAAACCAGGTAGCAGTTAATTCACCGGACCTTGATGCTGCAGTTCCGTATTATGGAATGCAGCCGGTTGCTGATGATGTAGCTAAAATCAAAGCCCCCCTGATGGCACATTATGGTGCGAATGATCAACGTATTGATGATGGAATACCGGCATTTGAAGAAGCCTTGAAAAAATATAAAAAAGAATACCAGATATTTATTTACGAGGGAGCCGGACATGCTTTCAATAACGATTCCAATCCTGATCGCTATAATGAGAAAGCGGCAAAGCTTGCATGGTCAAGAACAATCGCTTTCTTTAAAGAAAAGCTGAAATAGAAACATGGTATCCATTAATCACAGAGTTCGCAAAGGTTTAAAATAAAGATTGCAAAGAAATGCAACACAGGTTTTCTCTTACCTGAGATCAGCCTCTCCCCAACCCCCCGCCGAAGCGGGGCAGGCTCTCCTCCAAGATGGATGGCTATATAATTACTAATCTGAGTATTACCCCCTTCTCCCGCTTCGCGGGAAGGGGGCAGGGGGATGAGGTAAAAAGCCACTCTGATTTTTCCATGCATCAGTTATTGCCTCAACAAACGGGCGGCAATGGTTAAAAAAAATTTTGTACCCTTCACAGAGGTAGTTTAAACCTGTCGCACCATCGGGTGTTAAAATGAACCGGTTTTTCGGACATTCACCGTTGCACATTGCAAGTACCTCGCACTGCCGGCAATAATCAGGCAGCTTCATAGATTTAGCTCTTCCGAATTGTTTTTGTCTTTCGCATTCAAGATACCATGTAAGAGAATGATCATTAAGATTACCAAGCAAATAGTCTTTGCTAACGTAATGATCACAGGAATAAAAATCGCCATTATGCTCAATAACCGGCACACTGCCACAGTTTACTTTAAAGATGCATAATGTATGATCCTGATTAAAAGCAGTTCTGGTGGCTTCCTCAAAAATCTGAATTTTTATTTCACCAATATCATTTTCAACCCACGCATCAAATACTTTGCTTAGAAAGTGACCGAATTCTCGTGAAGGAACAGAATCTTTGCTGACTCCGGATGAGGAACAGACATCAGGTACTACAAGAGGAAGAAAAGTTATAAATTTTGCTCCTATCTTTTTGAAAAAGTCATAGATAACCAGCGGATACTTAACATTTTCAGCATTCACTACACAAAGTATTTCAGGAATTATGCCAAACTTCTTTAAAAGCAAATAACCCCTTTTAACTCTTTCGAATGTTCCTTTATCATCTCTAGTCCTCCTGAAAAAATCATGAAAATCAGCAGGACCATCTATACTTATGCCAACAAAAAAACCATTCCCTGCAATAAACCTGCACCAATCTTCATCAATCAGTGTTCCATTGGTCTGGATTCCATTCAGAATAGTCTTATCATCAGGTTTGTGGACTGCCTGAAGTTTCAGAACTTTCCTGTAAAAGTCAATACCGGCCAGTAAAGGTTCTCCTCCGTGCCATGAAAAACTTATAATATCTCCTGTTGATGCCTCAATATGTTGTATGATATATTTTTCCATGATATCATAAGTCATAATAAAATGACTTTTATCCGGGTAAAGATCCCTTTTACTCAGATAATAACAGTACTTGCAGGAGAGATTGCAGGTTGACCCGAATGGTTTTGCAAAAACCTGAAACTCCATGGATTTATTTTCAGCTTTTGAAATCGTCATTTTATTTTTACTCATTCCATACTATAATGTTCTCTTTCCCTGGTTCAGGAAGATTCATCCTTATACGCCATTCCACAGGAAAATAGTTGTTCATCCTATAGCCGATATTATTAACGAAGCCAAGGTTGATACCCTTGTAAGTCACAATATTCCATCCCATTACAGCATCATGAAGCATGAAATTATCACGTCTCATAAACTTAAGAGCCTCGGAAAGATTGATTTCATTTGCAGGAAAAGCATTCTTCTTTAACTTAACTGACAAGGCGAGCTCATGTGAAGGCAGATAATTTTTATTTTTGACTACAAATACTTTTGTCCCGGCTTTTACAATCTTTAGTTTTCTGTAA
>Ga0224524_1000779_pt1 | contig 10907 bp, 6 predicted proteins | sample CFST75metaG_FD_179895 | JGI IMG/M metagenome (GOLD analysis project Ga0224524, IMG submission 179895) | Peat soil microbial communities from Stordalen Mire, Sweden - C.F.S.T75 | ecosystem: Environmental > Terrestrial > Soil > Wetlands > Peat | place: Sweden: Norrbotten County, Stordalen Mire... | reverse complement strand
GATATGTTCCCGGCGATACTCAGGTTCGTGTTGGCGGATCTACTTACTCCACCGGACTTCAGGGTGGGAAAATCACAAATTCAGGTCTACCCATAGATCAATTAACAGCAGAAGCATCAGGTGCGGATAATGTTAGAATATATCGTACCTGTGCAGGTGTTTATCCGGGGGCAACATATGATTTAACATCAGCCGCCGCACTGGAGGGCACAACTGCAAGTGGTTTATCAGATCAATATTTGAAAGATTACAATGAATGGCCATTCCGGGATGGAGCCCCTTACTATTTCAATAATTCAGGTGTAAGAGTCCCCGGAGTTAAAGGCGCAGACCAGACCATCTGGTTTGTCGCTAATGATTTGAACTCAGTGTTAACAAAGAGTTTGTATGGAGCAAATCCTTTGGGAATTGAATATCAGGCAACTTATTGGGCATATAATCAATCGGGTGCGCTTGGTAAGATGATTTTCCGGAAATATAAAATTATTAACAAGTCAAATGCGCCATTTAATAATATGTATGTATCAATGTGGTCGGATCCGGATATTGGTGATGTAAAAGATGATTATGCCGGATGCGATACTACTTTGAATCTTGGTTATGCTTATAACGCCGCATCAAATGATTCGAGTTATACACCATTACCGCCGCCGGCTGTTGGCTTTGCGCTGCTGCAAGGACCAAAAGTTGCCGGCGTTGCCGGTCAGGATTTAAATAAAAACTCTGTTGATGATGCTTCCGATTATGCCACGGTAAATGGAATTGCGTACGGCCCCGGCTTTATTAATTTGCCGATGACCGCATTCTATTATTTTGCGAACGGTGACGCGACTGTTAGCGACCCGATAATGTACGACGACGACGGAGCAACTCAATTCTATAATTTCTTTCAGGGAAAAGTTGGATCAACCGGAAATTACTTTGTTGATCCGATCACCAATAAGAACACCACGTACGCTTTAGCCGGTGATCCGCAAAAAGGCACCGGATGGGTTGATGGTTTGTCAATTTCTGCCGGTGACAGAAGAATTGGTTTATCAAGCGGTCCGTTTACCCTGGCAATTGGCGACACACAGGAAATCGTTGTGGCGGAAATTGTGGCCGGGGGCTCAACCGGGATTGATAGATTATCTGCTGTTTCGCTGTTAAAAAGTTATGTGAAGCAGGCCCAGACCACATATACTAACTTAGCATCTATTCCGACTGCCGTAAAAAATGAAAATCAAAAATTATCATCGTTTGAATTGCAGCAAAACTATCCCAATCCGTTTAATCCGGCAACGAAGATCAGCTATTCAATTCCTGATGCGGGTCACGTTAGCATGAAGGTTTTCGATATTCTCGGAAGGGAAGTAATGACTCTGGTTAATACGGAAATGAAAGCCGGTAATCATTCCGTTGATTTCAATGCGGCGAATCTTGCCAGCGGCGTGTATTTCTATAAGCTCAAGGCGGGTGATAAATCTCTGGTTAAGAAAATGCTGCTCCTGAAGTAAGGACTGTGATTTATTTGATTCTTGTGATTGATATGATGCAGGGAGCTCTTCTCGATACACCCCGATGAATCGGGGCACTCGAAGAGCCTCTTAAATTACGATTTCTTTTTAAACGAGCGCCGAGTTATCTAGATACTTAAAATATTTCTTACTACGAGGGAGCGTGTATGAAAAAATATATTTTCGCAATAGTACTATTTGCGATGTGCCCGTTTCTCATAAGGGCACAGGTTCGTGTAACATTCTCGGTTAACATGGCGGCAATGGTTTATAATAAATTGTGGGATCCGGCCACGGATAGTGTCACTATCCGTGGTAATTTTCAGGCGGATGCCGGCGACCCCAACGAGGATTGGGCGGGTTTCTATTATAAAATGTCTCTTTTACAAGATACCGTTTATGGGGTTACCGTCACATTCCCCTCTTCTAAAATCGGAAATTCCTATACATATAAATATGTCGCAGGGCCCAACTCATGGGAAGTAGCTAACATCCGGTCTTTTACATGCCCAACAAAAGACAGCATTTTATCAACCTACTGGTTTAGCGATGACAGCAGCCATATACCAAATAACCGGGTCATAAATACCGTAACTTTTACCGCCGATATTTCCTCAATACTAGGAACAGGCGACGGATATTTTAACCCCGCAAAGGATTCTCTTGTTGTACTTGGACTTGATTGGAATGGCGGTTATGTATCGGTCACCGGAAACAGATTGATGACAGAGAGTAAATATGTTGTCGGCAAATTTTCCACTACTTTGCAAATCACCGGAAAACTTGGAACTTCCTGCGAATGGAAATTTCGAATATATCCCTATGAATCGTTAATCAATACCGGATACGAAACCGGAGCCAATCGCCAATATGTGATTCAAGCAGACAGCAGCATTGTAAACCTTCCTATGGTAGTTCCTAATTTTGGAGGTGAGCCCTATATACTCTTTTCGCCGGTAACAACTTTATTCGAATGCGATATGAATCATAATCCGGTTAATGCAAAAAACGGCAGGGCAATACCGGTTGATTCTATTCTTTTTATCGGCATTAAGGGTGGGTACTCAGAACTCGGCAGTTGGGGTGGTAATTGGACGGAGGCCGATACAGTTCAACCCAATCCAACAATGGTTGTTCTGCACGATGATGGATTTTTCGGTGACGAAACAGCAGGAGATAAAATCTATTCCCGGAGTATCACTTTCCCGGCCGGAAGCTCAGCGGGAATAGTCGAGTTCAATTACTCGGTCAGCTACCCCGCCGCAGAGACAGATGCAGGCGGAATTACTCCGCTGAATAATGAAGGTGTGCCCGACATACATCATTATTTTACGTTAACCGAGGGAAAACCCACCAAGGTTTCAGTAAACTTCGGTACGTATTATAGTACTGGTATTAATGAAAATGAATCAATCACAAACAGGTTCTATCTTTTACAAAATTATCCGAATCCCTTTAATCCCTCAACAAAGATTGAATACACTGTCCCCGGTACGGGCTTTGTATCTTTAAAAATATTTGATTTGCTTGGAAGGGAAGTAGCCACACTGGTTAATAAAGAAATGAATGCCGGCAGCTATTCGGCTAAATTTAATGCTGCTCATCTTCCAAGCGGAATCTACTTTTATAAACTTACCGCTGGCAATAATTCAATAATAAAGAAAATGCTGCTCCTCAAGTAAGGACTGTGATTTATTTGATACTTGTGATTGATATGATGCAGGAGGCTCTTCTCGATACACCCCGATGAATCGGGGCACTCGAAGAGCCTCTCAAATTACGATTTTCGGGTATCCCGGAGGACATCGAGTAGTCCCGCGGTAGCGGGACGTATCGAGAAGTGTGGGGAATCTTATGGCAAAAACTTTTTCACTTCATCGGGGTTTGCGGGTTTTGCAAGCAGTTCCAATTTATTATTTATGAGAAACATCGTCGGCGTTGCGTAAATAGAATACTCATTTGCCGCTTTGCCCTTCCAGCCTTTCAAGTCGCTAACATTCAACCATTTGAAATTATTATCCGCGACAAATTTCACCCAATCCGTTTTACTTGTATCTAGTGATACGGCAACAATCTCAAACTTGTCTTTTCCCTTTTCGTTGTATATCTGAGCAAACTTCGGGAGCATCTCTTTGCAGTGCGGACACCAGCTCGCATAGAATACGAGCAGTATTTTTTCGGAAGGGATTTTGCTGAGTGTTATTTCTTTTTCATCGGCTGTTGTTAATGTTAGATCGGGAACGGTTGTACTGAGTTTAAACCGTTTCGCCTGCTGCATTCGCAGTTGTAACGTTGTTTCGAGTTTTTCATTTAAACATATGTCGTCTTTAATGACATAGTTCTCAATGATGTAATCAACGACCTCGTCGAAGCCGAATTTTTTAAATCCGTCAATTAAGTATTCCGTAACATGCTGATACACATACGTATCTTTTCTGGCGCGAATTAACAGAGAATCTACCGCGGTGACAAATTCCTTTTCCAACTGTTCTTTGGTTAATTGCGAATTGCGGAAATACATAAGATATTCAATGACCTTTTCAGAGAACACTCCGGATAGTGTCAACTCGGCATCATTGAAATCAACATGGTCAAGTGCATGAGTTCTTAAAAATGCGATTTGCTTTTCAGGTGGAAGCTCACTATCTACAATCGGCAATTGTGCCGAACGGATATACCTCGCGATCAAAGACTTCGGTTCTTTCTGTGATTGCGTTTCAACAAATCCAGTATACTCTTTTTGCAAATTTTGCAGCCGGATTTTTGTCGTTTGATAATACTCATCATCTTTGGGATATTTAGCCAGCATCAACATCAGCAAATCGGTTTTTGTTTTATATGCTTTGTTGAGTTTAAGAAACGCATAATATAACTCGTTGCTTTCCGAATTGATGACGCGCATACTGTCCGCAGGATATTTTGCGTTCGTTGCAAGAGTAATATCTTTTCCGTCAAACACGAAATCAATTAATGTGTTCTTGCAAATAAATCTGTAAAAACCGAAAGGATATCGCAGAGGATCAACGGCCAGAGTGAAATTAATTTTATCGGTGGACAAAATAGAATCCACGAAACTGGTCTTCTCACCACTGAGCGAAAAGATATACGCTTTTGATTCATTCAGGCCATCTACGCGAATGTGTACGGACTGAGAAAAAAGGAAAGTTTGCAGAGATAGAAAAAACAGAACGAAATAAAATTTCATTTGCGTCCGCTGTTTAAATTTCAAAATTAATTTCTACTAACATCGCAAATATTTTGCTTGATAGAAAGCTAAATGAACAGGAGCTCAACGCAATAAAATGTCATCCCTGCGAAGACGGGAATGACAGAACAACATAAAATCAAAAAGTGTCCTCGATACGTCCCGACGGCTATTAAGTAGTACACCTGAGTGATTATATTGTGATGCCGTCGGGACACTCGGACACCAACTTTAGTTACAAACCGCGGGCCGTTGTGTTCGAGTAGTCCCGCTTCAGCGGGACGTATCGAGAACACATCGGAAGGATACCCAATAGTCGAATACAAGAGGCCTCGAGATGCCGTTTGATTTTAATGGAAAACACTCAATAAGGCAAATTTTAATAGTGTTCATATGCACACTATTTAATAGCGGTAAGATTAGTGAATTGTTCGGCGCTTAATAATTCCCTATTTTTGCAATTTAATTTTTATAGAATTATGAATTATATCGACGACACTATAACTGCTCTCGCGACCGCTCCAGGAGCGGGTGCAATCGCTGTCATCCGCATCAGCGGCGGCGATGCGTTTGCAATTACCGATAAAATATTTCATGGTAAAGCAAAAATTTCGGATGCAGCGTCGCATACAATTCACTACGGGAAAATTTATTCGGCCGCCGGTGAAGAGATTGATGATGTTCTCGTTTCCGTTTTCCGTTCACCGCATTCATATACCGGCGAGCATAGTGTTGAGATAAGTACGCACGGCAGCCAGCTTATTATTAAAAAGATTCTCGAATTATTGATTCAAAACGGTGCCCGCATAGCCGAGCCAGGTGAATTCACCAAACGTGCCTTTCTGAATAACCGCATTGATCTTACACAAGCCGAAGCGGTTATTGAGGTTATCAGCGCACGAACAGATGCTTCGCTTAAAGGAGCACGTAATCAGTTGGATGGTCTGCTTTCGCAAAAAGTGAACGATTTGCGCTCCAGATTAGTAAATGCATCATCGCTCGTTGAGCTGGAATTAGATTTCGCTGAAGAAGATCTGGAATTCATCGATCGCACGGCGCTTATAGAAAGAGTCGAAGAAATTAAAAAAGAAATAGATTCGCTGCTTGCGACCTATTCATTCGGCAGAATTATCCGCGACGGCGTGAATGTTGCACTGGTCGGCCAGCCGAACGTAGGGAAGTCATCGCTCTTAAATTACATTATGAAAGAATCCCGGGCAATTGTCAGCGAGATTCCCGGCACGACCCGAGATGTAATCCGCGAGGAAGTATCCATTGGCGGCATACTATTCAGACTTTTTGATACCGCAGGCATACGTCCGACCGAGGACTCTATCGAAAAAGAAGGTGTTTTTCGCAGCCGTGATGCTGTGAAAAACGCGGATGTCGTTCTTTTTATCAATGATGTTGAACAAAAGTTTCCGGCGGAACTATATCAGGAACTACTGGATTTAAGTAATAAAGAAAAAGTCATAACGGTATTTAATAAATCCGATTTACCACATGTTGAAAATTTTGAAGAGATTTTTGTTTCTGCCAAAACCGGCAAAGGCATTGATATCCTGCTTTCAAACTTGCAAACTGCAGCAATCGGAAGCAATTTCTATACGGAACAGACGGCAATAGTTTCCAATGCAAGACACTATGACAGCCTGAGAAAGTCCAAAGAGAACCTTGAGACTGCTCTTGATTCAATTAACGCCAAGATGAGCGGGGAGTTTATCTCCGTCGGTCTAAGGTCGGCAGAGAGCAGTTTAAGTGAAATCATCGGAATAGTGACATCCGACGACATTTTGAACAATATTTTCTCGAAATTCTGCATAGGGAAGTGACGTTCCACGTGAAACAGAGGCATTGTCCACCTTGTCTCGATACGTCCCGACGACCATCGATATGCTCCGCGGTAGCGGAGCATATCGAGATGCGTCGGGACACTCGACAAACGGCTGGGGCATCGAGAAGTGTTTGACACAAACGTGAATTATCGTGGGCTTGTTCCACGTGGAACAAGTAAAAAGTTTAATTTTAGCGAGATTTATGAGATATTTTGATGTAATTGTTATTGGCGGAGGCCATGCCGGAGTTGAAGCCGCCTGCGCTTCGGCGAAAATGGGCTGCTCAACCGCTCTTGTTACTATGGAGCGTGCGGCATTAGGACGCATGTCCTGCAACCCTGCTATCGGAGGAACCGCGAAGGGTCATTTGGTACGCGAAATAGATGCCTTAGGAGGCGTTATGGGACAGATAGCCGACCGGACAGGCATCCAGTTCAGAATGTTAAATCGTTCAAAGGGACCGGCCGTATGGTCGCCTAGAAGCCAGAATGATAGAAAGCTCTATTCTCTCGCCGCTCTCGATGTCGTGGAAACATATCCGGGTGTCGAGATAGTTGAAGAGTCCATTATCACTATCAACGAAGAGAATAAAACTATTTCCGGAGTAACGACTTCGCATGGGGAATTCATTTCCTGCAAAGCGGTGGTCGTTTGTTCAGGAACCTTCCTTAATGCTCTCATGTACACCGGTTTACGTTCAACTTCGGGAGGAAGATACGGAGAGCAACCGGCATTGGGGGTTACTGAGTCTCTACTCGCCATGGGCTTCGAGTCAGGCAGATTGAAAACCGGAACACCTCCCCGTCTGGATAAAAACAGCGTTGATTGGGATGTTCTTGAAGAGCAGGGGGGCGATGAAAATCCGCAGCCGTTCTCTTTCAGAACACCAAAGGACGAATTTCCCTACCTTCCGCAGGTTTCTTGCCATGTTGCGTACACACACAAGGAAGTCCATCAGGCTCTTGAAAAAGGTTTCGCTCAATCACCTCTTTTTACCGGAGTCATTAAGGGAGTCGGGCCGAGATACTGTCCTTCAATTGAGGATAAAATTGTTCGCTTTGCGGATAAGGTCAGGCACCAATTATTCCTTGAACCCGAGGGTTTGGATTCTGATTTGATATATCTCAATGGGTTTTCTACCTCTTTGCCGGCCGAAGTTCAACTTGATGCAATGCTTAAAATTAAAGGATTAGAGCACGTAAAAATGGTTCGCCCGGGTTACGCGGTTGAATATGATTTCTTTCCTCCGCATCAGGTCGATCTGACACTGGAAACGAAAATTGTCGGCGGTTTGTACTTCGCGGGACAGATCAACGGCACTTCCGGATACGAAGAGGCTGCCGCTCAGGGAATTGTTGCGGGAATTAATGCCGCTGCAAAAATTAAAGGCATGCAAGAATTTGTTTTGAAAAGAAGCGAGTCTTACATCGGTGTTTTGATTGATGACCTAGTTAACAAATCGACCGAAGAACCTTACCGCATGTTTACGTCTCGCGCCGAATATCGTCTTCTCCTCAGGCAGGATAATTCTGACCGTCGCTTATCAAAGTTCGGCCACTATTATGGATTGATAGCGGATGATGAAATGAAAGCTATCAATGAAAAAGACGCTTCTATCTCGCAGGCTATTTCTTTTCTCAATACAAAAAAGATAACGCCTCAATCTGCAAATCCGGTTTTGGAACAAAAGGGAACTAACTCAATTGAATTTTCCGAAACTGCATCAAAACTGGTTAAGCGTCCCGAGCTTGGCGTTAACGATCTGCTCCCGATGATGCAGGAAAATGAAATAACAGTTTCGGGACTTGGAGATCCCTCTGTTGCGGAGCAAGCTGAAATTGAAATTAAGTATGAAGGGTACATTCGTCAGCAGGCGGACCATATTGCAAAATTCGATAAATATGAGGAATTAAGAATTCCTTTAAGTTTAAATTATTCAAACCTAAAGGCTTTGTCAACTGAGGGAAGGGAAAAGCTTCAGCGCGTAAAACCTCGTTCTATCGGCCAAGCTACGCGAATTTCGGGTGTTACCCCTTCAGATATTTCGATTTTATTGATATATTTAAAGAAATAATTTTCCATTTTTTGGGTGTGGCGAAATGACTGGTTCTCGGAACAACAATTATCTCAAGCAACTTACTTCATTTTACTGGGAAAACGGTTATACTCCTGAATTACTACAGCTCGAACGCCTCGCTGCGTTTGCTGAGCTTGTGGTCGATAAAAATGAGGCCGTTAACCTCATTTCCCGGAAAGATATTGACTCTGTAATAGAAAATCATGTTTTCATCTCTTCATTAATCACAAAATATATCCCTGAGCGCTGTACGCATTTTCTTGATATCGGAACCGGCGGCGGTTTTCCTGGTATTCCCGTATCCATCATGCGTCCTGAAATGCGCGGGGTACTTGTCGACTCCATTAAAAAGAAAATGGATGCTGTCGGAGAATTTATCAACAAATTAAAGATCAACAACATAAAAGCCGAATGTGCGCGTGTTGAAGACGGAGAGTTCATCGGAAAATATGAAAATACTTTCGACCTCATTGTCAGCAGAGCGACCGTCCCTCTTATTGTTTTGTTGCGCTATGCTTTTCCGTTGATAAAAGACAAGGCGGTATTGCTGGCAATAAAGGGTGGCGACCTTACCGACGAAATAAGTAAGGCGCAAATGAAGTACGCTTCCTACATAAAAAAATCAACGGTTTACGAATTGCATTACAAACCTACCAACGTTAAAAATGAAAAGGGTAAAAAGGTTATAATGCTGGAGTTGACTAAATAATTCACGCCAAGGCGCCACGACGCAACTAATAAAATAAACAGGGGGAAATGTGACAGAAAATGAAATTGCCAAAATTATCGTTGATAAGGTATTTAAAATTCATCAAGCAATGGGGCCGGGATTATTAGAATCGTTTATGAAAGAATCCTTGTTTATGAACTGGGAAATTCTAATCTCAAAGTAGAAAAACAGGTTCCTATTGATATTATATATGGCGGGCTGGTTATAAAAGATTCTTTCAGGGCGGATTTAATTGTTGAAAAGAAGGTGCTCATTGAACTCAAATCAGTCGAAAACATAACAACGGTTCATTTCAAACAGACTCTCTCATATTTAAAACTCACCGGAATCCATTTAGGTTTACTCATTAACTTCAACGAAGCGTATATTAAACACGGTATCCACCGAATCGTCAACAACCTAAAAGAAATATAAATTTTGCGGCTTAGCGACTTAGCGTGAATCTTTCTTTATGCGACTCCTTTGCATCATCACCAGCTATGATACACTCTATGAATGGGGTCATCCATGCAAAATTGTTTCCACGCTAACCGGTCTTTAATATATTTATAAACGGCAAATGGTCCGTACACATTTCCGTGTCCCCTTGTTGTCCCGTTTTTTATTGCGTTTATCAACTCATCTATTGACCTTCCGGGAAACCTCGTATACGCTCTGCCGATTGCCCACTGAAAATGTGAATCACTTCCCCCGCAGACAGGCTTTTTGTAATGCGCAGCGTTTACTATCTGCGTTATATAATTATTAATTACTTCAGTCGGGTTTGCATTGCGGATCTCGATTGCGTCTATTTTGGAGGCTATACGTTTATCGTGGATTAATTTTCCGATACCTTTCAGCTCTTTCAAAAACGGTATGTACGCGTAAGGATGCGCCGCTATTGCGATTCCACCTTGTTCGTGAATTGCATCAATTGTGTCCTCGGCAGTCATTCTGGGCTGAATATTATGCTTGAGGCACAATCCGAGAATGTGGCCGGCCTTCGACGAAACCTCTGCACCGATTATTATTTGTAAAGGTTCCTCTTCGTAATAGGTTTTTAAGTAATCCTCGGCAACCAATCCACCCTGAATCGAATCGTGGTCGGTAATTGCTATTATATTACATGTAATTCGCGCGGGATCTTTTTGAGCTAAAAGATTATTTATGATAACATCGTTCACAACGGCCTGCGGCGACATGGTGCCGTCACTCACGGTTGTATGCATGTGCAGGTCGGCAACCCCATACTGAGTATTTTGGTTTCTCATACAGATACTCAATTAAATCTATGTGCAATGTATCATTATTCTTTTAATATCGGAACTCATCCCCGACCCTTCTCTTGAAAAGAGAAGGGTCGGGGATGAGTTGTTAATTAGAAAAAGAATTCACTTACTCTTTGTGTTTATGGTAAAACACTTTTTTAAAGCTTCAACGAATGCTTCATTGTTTTTCGGGGCTATGTTTTCCGACCATCGTTTTTGCGCAATATTATAACTGAAGCGTATCCATTGATTTTCATTGCAGTAAATATTAATCCATTCGCTGGTGCGCTGAAAGCCATAGTAAAATTCTTTACCGC